>WNEZ01001576.1_pt1 | contig 64082 bp, 72 predicted proteins | sample 5400521 | NCBI WGS metagenome assembly WNEZ01 (sample SAMN13153339, study PRJNA577476) | soil metagenome | isolation source: 120 cm saprolite under Douglas fir tree site 2 hole 1 replicate 1 | place: USA:California | collected 2015-04-18
AGCTTTGTCAGCGCCTTGTCGAATTTTCGTTTTTCCACTTTCATCCTACGCGCATGATAACAGGGTCGGCGGGTCCGGAAGGATTCCGACGAGACACTCCCCGGCCACGGTTTCCCTACCGTAACACGCTTCTGTGTCACATACATAATCGCCCTTAAAATCCTTTGGAATCAACACCGGCAAGAAAATACGACGGAAGGCCACATTTTGCACTATCTTGGTGCATCGTAAGTCCCTTCAGAATCAACACTTCCAAAAGTGGTTCAAAACAAAGGACCTTAACAGGGTTTAGAATGAACACTTATGAAAAACATACCGGGGTGGGGGGGCGTGCTATGGTTAGCTCCCGGAGGTCAGGCTGATCTATGCAACGCCGCTCTTTCCTGCAGTTCTCTCTTGGCGCTCTCGCCGCCTCGGCCATTCCTTTCTCTCTGAAAGCGGCCGAAATCGCTAGACTGCGCGAAATCGCCGCGACCAAAGGACTTCTTTTCGGCGCTGCCGTTTCCTATGCCCAACTGAATCGCCCTGAACTCGCCGATCTCCTCGTCGAGCAGTGTTCCATCCTCGTCTCAGAAAACGACATGAAGTGGCGCGCCACGCATCCCGAACCAGAGCGTTACGACTTCACCCGCGCCGACGCGTTCATGAACTTTGCCGAATCTCATAAGATCGTCGCGCGCGGCCACAATCTCTGCTGGCACGAACACAATCCCGATTGGCTGGAAGCCACCGCTACACTCGAAAATGCCGTGACGTTGCTGCGCTCCCACATCCAAACCGTCGCCGGCCGCTACAAGGGTCGTATCCATTCCTGGGATGTCGTCAACGAAGCCATTCGCCCCGACCACCACAATCCCAACGGCATGGTCAACTCGGTCTGGCTGAAAACTATCGGCGAGGACTACGTCGAAATCGCCTTCCGCGCCGCCGCCGAAGCCGATCCTTCCGCCCTGCTCACGTACAACGATTACGGCATCGAAACCGATGCCCCCGAACAGGAAAAGAAGCGTGAAGCCATCCTCGTCATGCTTCGCCGCTTCCGAAAAAAACACGTTCCGATCCATGCCTTGGGCGTCCAGTCGCATCTCCGCCCGCACGGAGATCCGCTCTCCTGGAATGGTCTGAATAAATTCTTGAAGGAAGTTAAAAAACTAAAGCTGCAGGTATTTGTAACGGAATTGGATGTGGACGATTCGGCTTTGCCTGCCGATATCCCCGAGCGCGATCGTCTCGTCGCCGAACTCTACCGCAGCTATCTCGAAAACATTCTTCGCCAACACTCTGTGAAAGCCATTCTCACCTGGTGTTTGTCCGACCGCGATACTTGGCTCAACGGCTTCCGCCCGCGCAAAGATGGCCTCCCCCAGCGCCCTTTGCCCTTCGACGCCGATCTCCATCCCAAACCAGCCTTCTTCGCCCTCCGCGACGCCATTTCCTCTCGTAAATGAATGTTGATTTACGCGGTTCATTCCTTGCTCTGCGGTCGCTCCGCCGTCATGCATATGCTACGGCAACGCCGGCGACGTAGCAGGCTAGCGCGAGTGTTACACCAATCAATGGCCGGTCGAACCAGTAGAGCTTCGCCAGGACGACATATCCGAACAGAACGAGGGCACCCAGCACGACCAAAAAGGGCGACCGAATGAGGAAGTCACGCTCGGCCAGGGCCAAGTAGCCGTAAACCAAGCCGAAGAAAATAACGCCCAGAGCATGGCTCGCGTGGAAACCGACCCCGGCGCGCCACATCGTCGTTTGGCGGCTGATGCGCGGTGACACCCACTTGAGCTTTTCTTCGAGAGCTGCGTCGCGCGCGGCAAACGCCCGCGAGAGAAATGTAAGATAGATATGAGCTAGCCCGAGCAAGAGAGCGATGGTGGCGCTGATGGCTATGAGTATGCCGGCAAGCATAGATTTTCTCCCTCGTTGGGATTCGACCACGAGAGAGGCGCTGGCCCTCGTAAGTCTAATGAATGAATCCTATGAATGATGTAATCGACCGTAAATGCTAATACGCCAACGCCACATCTCAACAAAACGGTTCGGCACGGAACGTCCTCACCGCTCTCCGGGGCAAGAAACCGCCGCACAACTCCGCTTCCCCGCCACCCACCGGTATCCTTTGCGCAAAATTTCCATCATCCCGGGAATCCTGGAAATCCACAGCAGCGGCCGGCCCCACCAAATTTCCCGCGCCAACGCCACGGCCGCGTCCGCCCCGCCGAATCGGCTTCCGTCGCTCAAGAGAAACTGCATTTCCCGCATCAATTCCTCGCGCGACAATCCCAGCAAAGCCCCCACGCGCGGATCCTGCAGCGGCGCCAAAGCCATTCCTCGCCGCTCCAGAATCGGCGCAATCCACCGCGCGATCTTCGTGCAGAACGTGCACTCCGCGTCGAAGAACAGCCACCCTCGCGCGTGCCGCCCCTTCCCGTCCGTATATTCACTCACCAGCGAAATCATGTTTTACCTGCGATTCCTTACCGTGCTCGATTCTTCTCTGCGAACCTCAGCGCCCTCTGCGTCTCTGCGTTATCTTTTTCGCCGAGTCCGCCTCGCCTCGAGCACGCGTGGCTCAGTCTGCGTGTTTGCCCGCGCACGCATACAACATGGCTGCCGCGGCTGCCGCCGAATACACGGAATAATCATGCGGAGCCTTGATCCCAAGTGCCACGCTCATCGCCACGGCAAACAAGCAAAGCAGCGTTGCGCTCAGTGCTGCCGTCGCGCGCTGCTATAGGCCCAGAATCAGCAAAATTCCCAAGCTGGTCTCCGCAATCGTCGCCACGACTGCAAGAATTGGCGCGCTCCAGCGCGGAAGAAAGAAATTCAACACCGCTGTATACGCGACGAAGTTCTTCCAGCTTCCCCACGCCACTTTTGCGGAACCCGCCGGTCCCCAAAGTCCGAACCGGTCCGCGACCGACGATAAAACCCCGCTGCAATCGCCAGCCGCGCGTACAGCGTCAGCAGTCTCTTCGCGGTCGTCCCGCGCGTACTTTCTTCAACTTTCTTTTCAGTTGCTAGAGGCACCGTGCCCATGATTCCTCACACCCGTTCAAGGAAACTCTTCGTCAATTTTCATCCCGCTTTCTTTTTCTCGCTTCCCAGGAGCGTAATCACCTTCCCCCGCAGCTTCACCACGCCCTTCAGTGCCCCCGTCGGCATGCGGATAATTTCCTCGAACAATCCCGTCATCGCCGTCAAAAACTCCAGCATGGTCTCCAGCCGCTCCCGCGTGTATGCGTCGCCCTGCGGATTCGACTTGACCTCCCTCACGCACTCCGCCAGCACATTCAACGTCGGATCGATCTCCCGCCGCTTCCGCTCCTCCGAAACAATCCGGAAAATCTCCCAAACATCTTTGATCGACTCGAAGTGGTCCCGCCGGTCTCCCAGCACATGCACCACGCGCACGATCCGCCACCCCTGCAGTTCGCGCAAACTGGTGCTCACGTTCGATCGCGCCACGGCCAATGTCTCCGAAATCTCATCCGCCGGCAGCGGCTGCGGTGACAGAAACAGCAGCGCGTGGACCTGCGCCACCGTCCGGTTGATGCCCCACCGCGTCCCCATCTCTCCCCAGTGCAAAATAAATTTCTGCGCCACAGGAGCAAGCGAGCTTTTTGTCGGTGCACTCAATGATTGACCTTCCCTACCAGGCGTCCTTCTCACTACTTTCGTTACGTCTGTTCTTTCTGTCATTACAGAAAATACAGTAACTCCAGCCCCTTGTCAAGCCCTATTTTCCCCGGTCCTTTTCTGGCCTTCCCGCCTCCTACCCTGCTCCTACCTTCTTGGCTGTAGCTACAGACGGCCTGTGGTGATCGGCAGATTCAAGTACCGGCCCTTCATGCTATCGTAACCATCCTTCACGGAAGGAGACCCTTCATGACCCCCACCGATTTTCGCCGCCTCGCCCTCAGCTTCCCCGAAACCGAAGAGCGCGCCCACATGCACCACCCCGATTTTCGCGTCGCAGGGAAGATCTTCGCCACCCTCAGCTACCCCGACGAAGGCTGGGCGATGGTCAAACTCACGCCCCTTGAACAAGAAATGTTCATCAAATCCCATCCCACAGTCTTCAACCCCTGCACCGGTGTCTGGGGCCGCCGCGGCGCCACCAGCGTCCGCCTGAAGTCCGCCCGCAAGCCGACCCTGCGCCGCGCTCTCGAAGCCGCCTGGCGCCTCGCCGCACCCGAGACACTGACCCGCCGATTCGAGGAAGATCGATGAAATCTCACATTAGTCCGTGACGACGCAGGCCACCGAATGTCTACACTCTCCAACGAGTGGTGCTCCACTAGTTTTCCGCTTGCAGGGGAACTGTTGAGGAATTTGAAGGAGAATTTTCAGTTCTTGCACTGGAATTTCGCCGCGGTCATCGCAGACCCTTTACGAAAAAACGCATGAGCGCCGTATACTTACGTGGCACGACTACAATGACGAAAAGGAATTCACTCACCCCTGCATGAAACTGAAATTGCCCCATGGCTCATTTAACGCGTATTTATTCGACTGCGACGGCACCATTGCCGATTCGATGCCACTTCATTACATTGCCTGGAAGAAGGCTCTTGGAGAATGGAACTGCGAATTTGACGAAGAGCTTTTCTATGCCTGGGGCGGCACGCCCATCGCTGAGATCATATCCGCGCTCAACGAGAGACACGGACTGCGTATGCCGGTCGAGATTGTATCCCGCCGAAAGGAAAGCCTCTATTTCGAGCTTCTTCCGCAGCTCAAGGCTGTTCCTGAAGTTTTGGAACATATCGAGGTTCAGCACGGGAGGATTCCCTTTGCTGTCGTGTCGGGAAGCTCAAGGGAATCAGTGATAGCGTCGCTTGCTTCCTTGAAGCTTCTCGATAAATTCGACACCTTGGTCTGTGCTGGAGACTACCAGAAGAGCAAGCCCCATCCGGAAGCCTTTCTGCTTGCAGCGGCGAAACTCGAGGTGGCGCCGAGCGCTTGTCTGGTTTTTGAGGACACCGAGATGGGCATTCAGGCGGCGACGGCGGCGGGAATGGCTTCGGTCAAAATTCCTCCGCAGTGGGAACGGTTTTCAGCATCCCACAACGTTGCAGGTTGAGTCGCGGCCGGAATCCTCGGTAATCGGAGCCATTCCCTTCTTGACACAAGCGAAGCCCTGCCCTATGTTCTGCCCAAGGAAAGTGGAAGTCGCAAGCTCCTGCCTACTCTTAAGGATTTCCGCTTTGGAGGTACCTCATGCCATTAAGCCTGATGACCCTGTCCCTGGTAGATTCGCCGGTAACCCTGAAGGAAGGCCTGAAAATTCTGGAACGCGACGATTATCGCTGTCAGTACTGCGGGCTGGACGGCCGGGCCAGTTTCGAGAACGCTCTCGCCATGCGCGTAGACTTCGTTGTTCCGCGGGCTCGCAAGGGAAAGAAGGATCCGGGCAATCTGGTGGCATGCTGCACCCCCTGCAACACCATCAAAGGGACGCGCGTTTACGCCGGCTTCGATTCGGCCAAGGCCTTCGTGCTTAAACAACGCGAAGAGTTACGCAAGAATTGGGAATCGAAGACCGCGCGGCCGCTGGCCAAATCCGCGGGAGCATAGAACAAGAGCAGTTCAATTCGTCGCAGGAAATTCGTCAAGCCCGCGGAGATACTTCTCTCTGCCCGGCGGCCGCTTGATGCAGCCATGCGTTTTCTTGTACAGAAGATTTGCTACGAGGCTTTGGCCTTATTTCCTCGCCATTCCTTCGCCGAAAGAAAGCGCATGCACGGGCAGAAGCCTTTGTGGTCGCCCGCCGCCTGGCAGGAATATTTGAGCGCCGCGTGGCTGCCGGCTTTGTGCCCGCACGTGCACATCTCTCGTGCAAGCTCGGGCGAAAACACTGCTCCGCGGCCGCGTCCACCAACCGCCGGTCTTGCTTCTTGTAATTTCTTACTAGTCACAGTTCCTCGCTCTTTGCTGACCCTGCAGCCGTTCTTGCGCCCAGGGATCTATTTCCAGTTAGTCTTGTATCCGCACTGCCGTACAACCAAGCGACCACGCCCTTTGAGACGCTCCCACTTGCGGGGCCGCTCTTTGAGAAGAATGAAGCTCTCTCATTTTGCGCCTCTGCGCCTATAACTTCAACTCAAGAGATGACCCAGCTAATCTTTCACTTACAACCCGGTCACTACTCCTGGATATTATCCTCCTGCAATACTACGCCTCCTATCCAGCGAAATGCCTTTTACAATTCAAGGGGATGTTACTGTTAACTGGATTTGCGCCGCATTTGCTTACTTTAGCGATCTCCACAAGCACAGAATGAAGAGCAAACACCGCGCGGCTCGCACTTTCAAATTTCGATTTTATGCCGTGCTCATCTCACTTCTTGCATCGTCGACATCAGCTCCGGAATTTCGATTCGAATCACCGTTCCCTCTCCTGGCCGGCTCTGGATGTCCAAATGGAAATCCGTCCCGTACAAGACTCGGAGCCGCTCGCGCACATTGCTCAACCCGATTCCTTCAACGTAGACGTGCGGCATCTTTTCTTCCGAGATGCCCACGCCATTGTCTTCAATCTCGATGTATAGCCGGCCATCCCGGTTCGTCGTTCGCAGCTCGATTTTTCCGCCGCCCAGCTTGGGCGCCAGCCCGTGTTTCAGGCAATTCTCCACCATCGGCTGGAGCAGCATGCTCGGTACAAACGCTTCCAGCGCCGCATCGTCAATCTGCTTCACGATGTCCAGATTGTCTTTTCCGAAACGAGCCACTTCGATGTCCAGGTAATCGTCGATGAATTGCAATTCCTCGCGCAGCGGCACGAACGTTTCGTGTTTGCGCAGCAGCCGCCGCAGAATGTTGCTCAGCTTCAGCACCACGCCGCGCGCCGAATCCGGATCGAAGCGGATCAGCGCCGATACGGTGTTCAGCGTATTAAAAAGAAAGTGCGGATTGATCTGGCTGGAGAGCGCATCCATGCGCGCTTTCAGCAGTAACTGCTGGTGACGCTCCAGGTTCATCTCGACGCGCGTGTTGTTCCAGATTTTCAGGGGCGACGCCACCGACATCAGCGTTGCAATCACCGTCAGGCCGAGCCACCAATCCCAATGCGCGTCAACGGCGAAGAGCCACTTCGGCTTGGTCGCTTCGACCAGCGCCACGCGCCCCAGTTCCAGTCCGATGCACGTCGTCAGCGGCGCCATCTCCCAGGACAATTCCGCCTTGCGCAGCAGCTTTACCGTGGCTTTGGGAATATTCAGAAACGTGAACGGCCCGAAGTTCCACAGATCTTCTTTGTTGGGAATCGCCTGCCGGATCAATCCGCCGAGCAGCCCCGCCGTTGATGCCGCCGGCATCGCCAGCCATTCGTGAGAGATCAGCGCAGGAAGCGTAACGATCGCGCCGCCGATCGGCCCCACTACGCGGCCGCCAAGCAATCCCATCAGAAAAGCGCCTTCGAGCGACAAGTCTGCAAATGCGTACGGAGGGCCCCCCACCAGTCGCAGCGTCACGCCCACGATCAGCGCCGGCGTCATGAACAGCATCAATTTGAGTTTTTGGTCGGGATCGCGTTCCTCGGTAAAGAGCACGCGCCGAAACGCCGTCCACCGCGCCAGCAGCGCAGCAATGGAGGACGCCACGCCCACCTTCAGCAAGAGGGTGAACAACAAATCGCGAACGGATGTCGCTGTATCCATTTTTGGCTGTGTGTCTCAGGCTAACGCTAACGTTTCCCCGTCTGCCTGTAAAGGGGTGCGCAATTCATGGCCCCCCACGCGTTTTCATTTCCGCCGCGCAGGCTTGCCGCGTTGTCTCCGCGAGCTGTGCGTCGTTTTGTACACTCTGTGTTAAGTTGCTTCTTGATCCGCTTTGCAAATTCTTGGCCGGTTCGGCGAGCCTGCTATACTTCTCGTTTCCTCATGAACGCAAAATCAAAGCAAGGCAAGAAAGTGAAACGAAAAGCCACCGGACTGCAGATGGTTGCGCACGCGGCGCTTCCCACGCGCTACGGCCGTTTCACGATTTATGGATTCAAAGGCCGCGGCCCGCAGGAGGAAGCCGTTGCGCTGGTTCGCGGCAGACTCAACGGGAAAACCGCCCCCCTCGTGCGCGTCCACTCGCAGTGTCTGACCGGCGACGTGCTCACTTCGCTTCGCTGCGATTGCCGCGCGCAGCTCGAACTGTCGCTGAGAAAAATCGGGCAGGCATCCTCGGGAATTCTGCTTTATCTTCCGCAGGAAGGCCGCGGCATCGGACTGATGAACAAATTGCGGGCCTACGAACTACAGGACGGCGGCATGGACACGGTGGAGGCCAACGAGACTCTGGGCTTCGCCGCCGACGCGCGCGATTACGAATTCTCCGCGCAAATCCTGAAAAAACTGGGCGCAACAAAAATTCGCCTGCTCTCCAACAATCCGGAGAAAGTTCGTCAGCTCGAAAGCTCCGGAGTCCACGTCGTCGAGCGGGTGCCGTGCCAGCCGCGCATTTCAAAAATTTCCCGGGCCTACCTCAAAACAAAAAAACGAAAAATGGGACATCTGCTGGAAGGAGTCTGAAGTTCGAAGATAATGTTTTAACCGCCGCCGACAAATTGCACGATTTCGTAGCGGTCTCCGGCTTCAATGGCGGTTTCGGTCCACTTCGGACGCGGCAAAATTTCCAGGTTTCGTTCTATGGCCACGCGTCCAGCGTGGAGTCCCAGTTCGCGGAGCAAGTCAATGACCGTGGCGCCAGGCTTCGCCGCCCGATTTTCTCCGTTTACGACAATTGAAAATGTAGTTTCCATTTGCTAACTCGCCGACGGAACGCGCGGCTTGCTGCGCAGCTGAAAACGCAACTGCCCTCTGGCATTTCCGCGCGATGCTTCGATCACCAGAGCGGGTTCGCCGCCCGCCATCTGCGGCATATCGAATTCGAACTGGGCATCGCCGGAGGCGCCGGTCACGGTAGAAAATTCCGCAGGCGCAGCGGCGCCATCGACTTTTGTCGTGACAATCGCGCCTTTGGCGGCAAGGCCCGCGTGGTCGCGAACAGCGATTTGCAGGAAAGCGCGCTTTCCCGTAAGCCAGGTCCTGGGATTGATCAGCTCCAGCTTGAGAGACGAGACGGGAGGGATTACGGCAGGAGCATGCGCCGAAAGAGCGGCGGCGGACTTTTCCTCCGCAGGCAGTGCGAGCGAAAGCGCTCCGGTTCGAATCGCTTCGACGACCGCGCGGTGCTGTTCATCGACGCGCAGCTTCAGGGCTTGTTCACGATCCGGGTTGAGCGGGACCAGGTCAAAATAATTATTCGTTCTGCGGTGCAAGACGCGGCCATGGAAATAGACCGTGGTGTCGATCAGCGCGTTGGTGGTGCCGCGATCTTCCGTTTGGACGTGATACGTGGTGCCGCCTGCGTTCACGTTCGAATTGTGACCAAAGAGCATTTCGGAGTTTGCCCCGACCTGGCGAGGACTGACTGCGTCCCACAGGAATCTCTGCCCGATTTGACCGAGTGCCGTTCGAATCGTTATTATAGCGCTTCACCTATGAGTGGTTCTGGTTTACATACGTATGCTCCGCTTCTCTTACACCTGCTGATTGCCACAGCGCTTGCGGGCCTGCTGACCACGCTTTCCGTGCTGGTGGGCTGGCGACGCCCGAGCCGGGCCAAGCAGCAGCCGTACGAGTGCGGGATGGAACCCACAGGCGACGCGCGCGAGCCCTTCTCGGTCCAGTTTTATCTCGTAGCGATGGTTTTCATTCTGTTCGACGTCGAAGCCATCTTCCTGTATCCCTGGGCGTACATCTTTCGCAGTTTGCAGTGGTATGGCTTCGGGGAGATGATGCTCTACATTGCCATCCTGTTGGTCGGTTATTTGTATCTCTGGAAAAAGGGCGCGCTGGACTGGCACAAATAGCCTGCGCACGTGGGATTCGAAATCGTGACGGAGTCTTCCAGTAAAAACGCTAATGTTGTAGCCGAATGCCTGCGTTCGTGGAACGCGAAAGCGGTCGCGGAAGTGGTTGAGTTCCGGGGCGAAACCACGATCGTGGTGCCGCCGGAACTGCTGCGCGCCACAGCGGAGCGCTGCCGCGAAGACGCCAAGCTGCAGTACAACTTCCTGACCGATGCCACCTGCGTGGACCGCACCCCTGCTGAACCGCGATTCGAATTGAACTATCACCTGGTTTCCATTCCGCGACGTGAAAAAGTGCGGTTGCGAGTGTGGCTTGGCGGCAACGACCCGGCAGTGGATTCGCTGGTCCCGGTGTGGCCGGGCGCGAACTGGTTGGAGCGGGAAGTATTTGATCTGTTTGGGATTCGCTTTAACGGGCATCCGGACTTGCGGCGCATTCTGCTTCCCGACGATTGGGAGGGTCATCCTTTGCGCAGGGATTATCCCGTGGAGGGCTATCGAGACGTGCCGAACACGGGCGAGTTATTCAGGAAGAGCAGCACGCCATGACAACCGTAGAAACCGCAGTCGGAACAGCAAAAACAATGGTACTCAACATGGGACCGCAGCACCCTTCGACGCATGGGGTGCTGAGGATTTTGCTGGAGCTGGATGGCGAAACGGTGGTGAAGGCGGTTCCGGATCTGGGCTACTTGCACACGGGAATCGAAAAGTCCTGCGAGGACAAAACCTATTCACAGGTCATCACGCTTACGGACCGGATGGATTATCTGAATCCGCTGGGGAACAACCTGGTTTATTGCCTGGCGGTGGAAAAGCTGCTGGGGCTGGAAGTGCCAAAGCGGGCGCAGTACATCCGCGTGATGATGGTGGAGCTGCAGCGGATTTCTTCGCACCTTGTTTGGCTGGGGACGCATGCGATTGACCTGGGAGCGATGTCGGTTTTTCTGTACTGCTTCCGCGAACGCGAAGAGATTCTGAAAATTTTCGAGTTGTTCACCGGGCAGCGGATGATGACCAGCTACATTCGAATCGGAGGCCTTGCGCTGGATCCGCCGGCGGGCTGGCGGCAGCCGGTCGAGCGTTTCCTGAAAATGATGCCCAGCCGCGTGGACGAATACGAGACGCTACTGACGGAAAATCCCATTTGGATCGGGCGCACGAAGGGTGTGGGGTACATTTCGGCGGAAGATGCGATCGCTTTGAGCATGAGCGGGCCGACGCTGCGCGCCGCAGGCGTGGCTTACGACAACCGCAAAGTGTTTCCATATTCGAGCTACGAGGAATTCAATTTTAATGTGCCGACACGGAAGGACTCGGATGACGAGGACGGATTCAGATTGTTACGCGCGGTACCTGATTCGCGTGGCGGAGATGCGCGAGAGCTTGAAGATCATCCGGCAGGCATTCAACAAGATCAAGGATGAAGGGCCGATCAAAGCGGAAGCGCCGGGCATTATCCCGCCGCAGCGCGAAAAGATGAAGACGGAGATGGAAGCGCTGATTTACCACTTCAAGATTTTTACCGAGGGATTTTCGCCGCCTCCTGGCGAAGTGTTTGTTACTGTCGAATCTCCACGCGGGGAACTGGGCTGCTTCATCGCCAGCGACGGTTCGCCGAAGCCACTGCGCGTTCATTTCCGCGGGCCTTCGTATATTAACTTGCAGGCGCTGCCTAAACTGATTCAGGGCCAGCTGATCTCGGATGTAATCGCCTGCATCGGCACCATCGATATCGTTCTCGGAGAAGTCGACAGGTAATCATGGAACTTTCCCCTACACTTTCGGCGAAGTTTGAGAAATTGCAAACCAGCTATCCGGTGAGACGGAGCGCGCTGATTCCGATGCTGATGTACGCGCAGGACGAGTATGGCTGTGTCAGCGACGAGATAATCGCGGAGATCGGGCGGCGCCTGGACCTGAACAACGTGCAGGTCGAGGAAACGCTGGCGTATTACTCGATGCTTCACCGGAAGCCCTGGGGCAAGCATCACGTGCAGATTTGTACCAATGTGGCGTGCATGCTGAAAGGCGGGAACGAACTGCTGGCGCGCGCGAAGAAGCGCCTGGAGATTGGGCACAAGGAAACGACTGCCGACGGGGTTTTTTCGCTGGAAGAAGTGGAATGCATCGGGGCATGCACGGGTGCTCCGGCGATGCAGGTGAACTACGATTTCTACGAAAATCTTACGCCACTCAAGTTCGACCGCATCATCGAGGATCTGGACGCAGGGAAGCATCCTACGCCGGAACCCGTGATTTCCGGCGCGCTGCACGAACGGCACGCGCTGGAAACGCCGCTGATCAGCCGACGATGGGGGATGAAGGACTCGCACAAGATTGACGTCTACCTGATGCAGGGCGGCTACCAGGCGCTGGAGAAGGCGCTGAAAGAGATGACGCCGGAGACGATCATTGATGAAGTGAAGAAATCAAACCTTCGCGGACGCGGCGGTGCAGGCTTTCCGACGGGGATGAAATGGTCGTTTGTGCCGAAAGACACGCCGAAAGCAAAGTACGTGATTTGCAACGCCGACGAATCGGAGCCCGGCACGTGCAAGGACCGGCCGCTGATGGAGATGGACCCGCACCAGATGATCGAGGGAATGGTGATTGCGGGACGAGCGATTGGATCACATCAAGGATTCATTTACATTCGCGGAGAATACCGCTACGTGCTGGACATCGTGGATGGAGCGATTGCCGAAGCTTATGCGCGCGGATATCTCGGGAAGAATATTGTCGGCACCGGATTTGATTTCGATTTGCTGGCGCACACCGGAGCGGGCGCTTATGAATGCGGTGAAGAATCGGCGCTGATGGAATCGCTCGAAGGTAAGCGCGGGTATCCGCGGATCAAGCCGCCCTTCCCGGCCGTCGTGGGATTGTATGGATGTCCGACGATCATCAATAACGTGGAGACGCTGAGCGCGGTGCCTTCGATTATTCGCGAGGGCGGAGATGCTTACGCGAATCGCGGCACGCCGAAAAATGGCGGGACGCGGATGCTGTGCATCGCGGGACATATCAACAAGCCCGGGATCTACGAAGTGCCTCTGGGTATGAACATGAAGAAGTTTATCTTCGAAGTGGCCGGAGGAATCCCTGACGGGAAAAAGCTGAAGGCGGTGATTCCCGGAGGAAGTTCGTGCCCGCTGATGACGGCGGACGAAATTGATATCCCGATGGACTATGACTCTGTGGCGAAAGCAGGGTCGATGCTCGGCTCCGGCGGCATGGTGATTATGGACGAAGACACCTGCATGGTGGACATGGCGCGCCGCATCATGCACTTTTACGCGCACGAATCGTGCGGCTGGTGCATCCCCTGCCGCGAAGGAACGGCCTGGCTGCGCAAGATACTGGAGCGCTTCCACGCCGGCATGGGGCGCGTGGAAGATATTGACATGATTGCGGACTTGGCGAAAAACATGCTCGGGCGGACGTTCTGCCCGCTCGGCGACGCAGCGGCAATGCCGACGATCAGCATCATGAAGAAGTGGCGCGGTGAATTCGAAGAGCACTTGAGGGGACGCTGCACGTACAAATCCGCGGTAGCGCTGGTTGGTTCACGATAGGAATCCATGGCCGAACAGAAACTGATCAAGCTGAAAATTAACGAGCGAGAAGTGCAAGTGCCGCAGGGGACGCTGGTGATTGAAGCGACGCGGCGCATCGGGACGGAAGTGCCTTCGTTCTGCTACTACCCGGGGCTGTCCCTGCAGGCGGCGTGCCGGATGTGCCTGGTGGAAGTGGAAAAAGCGCCCAAGCTGCAGACCGCGTGCACGCTGGTGGCGACGGAAGGCATGATCGTTCGAACAGACACCGAGCAGGTGCGGCAGGCGCGTAAGTACATGCTGGAATTCCTGCTGACGAATCATCCGTTGGATTGCCCGGTATGCGACAAGGGCGGCGAGTGCGAATTACAAGACATGGTGTTCCGGTACGGCGCGGATTCGAGCCGGTTTGTTGAGGAAAAGATTCATCGGCCGGAAGAAAAATGGTCGGAACTGGTTTATTACGATGCGCCGCGCTGCATTTTGTGCTTCCGGTGCGTGCGCGTTTGCGATGAAGGCATGGATGTGAAGGCTTTGGGCGTGGGGATGCGCGGGGCGAACAGCGTGATCATCCCGAACCGGCAGGACCACCTGGAGTGCGAAGAGTGCGGGATGTGCATTGATATTTGCCCCGTGGGAGCGCTGACGAGCGGAACGTACCGTTATAAAACGCGGCCGTGGGAGATGAATTATGTTTCGACGGTCTGCACGCACTGTTCGAATGGCTGCAAGACGACGCTAAGCGTGCGCAATCACGAAATTCTGCGCTCAAACAACCGGGACCTCAGCGGGATCAACAAGGATTTTCTTTGCGTGAAGGGACGTTTTGGATTTGACTTCACGAAGCACGCCGTGCGCATCAAACAGCCGATGGTGCGCAAGGGCGGCAAGCTTTATCCCGTGTCGTGGGAAGAAGCGGCGCAAGCCGCGGCAACGAAGCTGAAGGCGGTGTACGACGCGGGCGGGAGCGATGCGTTGGGTTTCATCGGTTCGAATCGCACTTCGAATGAAGAGAATTATTTGTTGCAAAAGCTGGCGCGCACGACATTCGGCACGAACAACATCGATCATCACCGCACGGCGGATTACACGGGATTAGTTACCGCGCTAGTAGAGCGCGCGGCGGATTCGCTGCTGACGATGGAGCAATTGTACGAATCGAAGGCCGTTCTGCTGGTGGGCAACGATCCGACGAATCAGAATCCGCTTGTTGGGTGGCAGATTCGCAGCGGAATTCGGCATTTTGGCACGAAGCTATTCGTCATCAATTCGAACGAGATTAAGCTGAAGCGCAAAGCAACGCAGTTTGTGAAAGTGGCGGCGGGTGAGGAAGTGGCGGCGCTGCGTTGGCTGGCGTATGAAGAAGGGCAGCTCCCGACTGAGCTCGTTGAGCAACTCGTGCTGTTGAAGGCCGGGCTCGAAGCAGAGAGCGACGTCGCCGTTGTATTTGGCGCAGAAGTTTCCGGCGCCGCGATCGCGCAGCTCATTGCGTTTGGTTCGAAACTGCCGGGGAAGACTCGCTACATGGCGCTTGGCGATTACGCCAATTCGCGTGGCGCCGCAGATATGGGCGTTTTGCCGGATCGATTGCCGGGATACGCGTACGTAGGCAATCCGCATGCGCACGAATCTTTTGAGAAGTTGTGGGCTTGCGGTCCGATTCCGACCAAACCGGGGCTGACGGCGCCTCAGATGGTGGAGACGGCGCAGGCCGGAAAATTGAAGGCGCTGTATGTTGTGGGAGCGAATCCGCTGGCACATTTCGGCACGTTGGGATTCGGGCGCGGCCAACTGGAGCTGCTGATCGTGCATGAAATGTTCCTGACGGAAACGGCGAAGGTGGCGGACATTGTTTTTCCGGCGGCTTCGGCGTACGAAAAAGACGGGACGGTTACCAACACGTCGGGCGAAATTCAGATGCTGCACAAGGGCGCGGAAGTGATGGGGCCGCGGAGCGACTTTGATTTGCTGAGAATTTTGTCGCATCAACTGGAAAAACTGGGGCTGGGGAAAGCGTTTCATTACAAGACGCCCGCGGCGGTGTTTGAAGAAATTCGCGAGGCGGTGAGCGGATATAACGTGCAGGCGGCGGGGCTGCTAACCGGTGGCGCGGAGGCGACGCGCGTGGAATTTGCGCGAAACGGGCACGCGCCGTACGACGTGCCGGTGGGATTGATTCGCTCCGCGAAGGACACTTTGTTCACGAGCGGGACGCTGGGGCGGTTCTGCACGATGATGGAATCCCTGCCGGAGGCGAAGACCCAGCCGTGAATTTTTCCTTATCCGCTTTCGTTTCCACAAACGCGGAGCTGATTATCACGCTCGTCAAGATCGCGCTGCTGCTGTTCATCGTGCTGACAGTGAACGCCTATCTGACGTGGTTCGAACGGAAAGTCGTGGCGCACATGCAGTCGCGGTGGGGGCCGCACCGCGTGGGGCCGCATGGATTGCTGCAGCCGCTGGCGGATGGCGTGAAGTTTCTTTTCAAAGAGGATCCAACACCTGCTGGCGTGGATAAATTTGTCTACTATCTTGCGCCGCTGTTGGCACTGGCCTTGGCGATGACTTCGATCGCGCTTATTCCCTTTGGGCCGGACCCGATTAAATTGTTTGGGCGCGACATTTATCTGGGCATTGCGCCGCCGGATGTGAACATCGGAATACTGGCGCTGTTTGCGATCACGGCGATGGGCGTTTACGGCGTAGCGCTTGCGGGTTGGTCATCGAACAGCAAGTATCCGTTGCTTGGCGGGCTGCGCAGCTCGGCACAGATGATCAGCTACGAATTGGCGCTGACCATGTCCGTGGTCGGCGTGCTGTTGATGGCGGGCAGCTTCAATTTGAAGAAAATCATCGAGTGGCAGGGAATTCATCCGGAGCGGGGGATTTTGGGCTGCGATGTTTTTCATCGCGGAGTACACCAGCATGATCACGGTGTCGTGCTTGTGCTCGATCATGTTTTTCGGTGGATGGCTGTCTCCCTTCCCTGCTTCCTGGTCGTTTACGCACTATTTGCCTTCGGCGATCCTGATTCCTTTCGGATTGTGGGTGATTTGGGATGGAATCCGCTATGAAACGATTTTTGGGCGGATCGTCCTCCCGGGCATAGGAACGGCGATCGCCGGAATTGGCGCGGTTTTGATTTTGTTGCCGGGCGTGAATTTGTTTATTCAAGGGCCGTTCTGGCTGCTGTCGAAGATTCTTTTTTTTCTGTTTGTGTACGTGTGGATGCGGGGGACGCTCCCGCGTTTCCGGTACGACCAACTGATGGGGTTCGGGTGGAAATTGCTGCTGCCGCTGTCGATTGTAAACGTGATCGCCACCAGCTTTGTGATCCTGGCGAAGATGACGTGGGGTGCGAAATGACGGCGCCACTCTTTGTTTTTTTCGTGCTGGCGGCGCTGGCAGTGATTGGCGCGGTCAGCTTGATTTTGCAGAAACATCCGATTCATAGTGCGCTGTCGCTGATCGTGGTGATGGTTGCACTGGCCGGGCTTTATCTGCTGCTGGGCGCGGAATTCGTGGCGGCGGTGCAGATCATCGTTTATGGCGGCGCGATCATGGTGCTGTTTGTTTTCGTGATCATGCTCTTGAATGCGGGCGTGGAGGAACACACCAGCATTTCTAAAATGGCGGGTGCTCCGGGTTTGCTGCTGGTGGTGGCGCTGGCGGGAGTGATTGCGGCGACGATCGCGCGGTCGACGGAGAGCGTGCAGGCAGTGCCGCAAAGCGGCGAAATGTCTTCGACGATGGGAATTTCGAACATGATTTTTAAGGATTTTGTGTACCCGTTCGAGCTGACTTCGTTTTTGATCCTCGTGGCGGTTCTGGGAGCCATTGTGCTGGCGCAGCGGGAGAAGAGTTGAGATGGTGCCGACGAACTATTACGTGATTCTGAGCGCGATTTTGTTCGGGCTGGGCGTGTTTGCGTTTATTTTCAAGCGCAACATCATCACCATTTTCATGTCCATCGAACTGATGCTGAATGCGGTGAATCTGGCGTTTGTGGCGTTCAGCCAGGCGCTCGGGAAACTCGATGGGCAGGTATTTGTGCTTTTCGTGATTGTCGTGGCAGCGGCAGAAGCGGCCGTGGGATTGGGAATTATCATCTTGATTGCTCGCAACCGGCAGACCCTCAACGTCGAACGCGTGGACCTGCTCAAACTCTAATGCCGACATACCCGATGCTCGAATACTTGTGGATTGTTCCGTTGCTGCCGCTGCTGGGCGCGGCAATAAATGGAATTTTTGGGGCGAAGTGGCCGAACAAAATCGTCAATAGTGTGGCGATCGGCTCGACGGGACTGTCATTTCTGGGCGCGCTTGAGGCCGTACGGGAGTTTTTCGAGTCCGGGCAGGTTCTCTTTCACAAGGAATTTTTCACCTGGATCGCGGCGGGAAATTTCCGTGCGGGCTTCGATCTTCAGATGGACCAGCTCACGGTGGTGATGGTGCTGGTGGTGACCGGAGTAGGCTGGCTCATTCACATTTATGCGACCGGCTACATGGCACATGAAGGCGGTTACTACCGGTTCTTTTCGTACCTCAACCTGTTCATGTTTTTCATGTTGATTTTGGTGCTGGCGGCGAATTACGTGCTCCTATTCGTTGGCTGGGAGGGCGTGGGGCTCGCGAGCTATCTGCTCATTGGATTCTACTTCCTGAAAAAATCGGCTTCGGATGCAGGCAAGAAAGCGTTCATCGTTAATCGCATCGGCGACTTTGGATTCATGCTGGGAATGTTTTTGCTGTTCCGCGCCTTCCATACGTTAGATTTCCAAGCCATCTTCACTAGTACCACGCTGCAGGGCTGGCCCGTTGAATTGAGCGGGCATCTTGGCACTTTGACGTTTGCGTGTTTGCTGCTTTTCATGGGCGCGTGCGGAAAGTCGGCGCAACTGCCGCTGTACGTTTGGCTGCCGGACGCGATGGAAGGGCCAACACCGGTCAGCGCGTTAATTCACGCGGCGACGATGGTCACAGCTGGTGTTTATGTCGTTGCGCGTTCGCACGTTCTTTTTACGCATGCGCCGACGGCGATGCTGGTGGTAGCGATTGTGGGCTGCGCGACAGCATTCTTCGCAGCGACGATTGGCTTGGTGCAGACGGACATCAAAAAAGTTCTGGCGTATTCCACGGTTAGCCAGTTGGGCTACATGTTTCTCGCGTGCGGCGTTGGCGCATTTTCGGCGGGCATTTTCCACTTGATGACGCATGCGTTTTTCAAGGCGCTGCTCTTCCTTGCGGCGGGCAGCGTGATTCACGCCATGGGCGGCGAGCAGGACATGAACCGCATGGGCGGGCTGGGCAAGAAAATCGGCTGGACATACGGGACCATGCTGACCGCCACCCTGGCCATCGCCGGAATTCCTGTCTTCGCTGGTTTCTTCTCCAAAGACGCAATCCTATTCGCGGCATTCCAGAGCCCAACCGGCGGAACAATTCTCTATGCATTTGGTTTGCTGACGGCGCTGCTTACCGCGTTTTACATGTTCCGGCTGATCTTCCTGACCTTCGGTGGCAAACCCCGCTTTGACGAACACAAGGTGCACGTTCATGAATCGCCCTGGAGCATGCTTGGGCCACTGGTCGTGCTCGCCGTGCTTTCCACTGTTGGCGGGTGGTTTGCGCTGCCGGCGTTTTTCCAAGGACCGGACTATTTCGCGAATTTCCTCGCGCCGGTGTTTGGCGGGCACGAAACCGCCGAGGCAGCGGGAGAAGCTGCAGCTCACCAATTGGAGTTGATCCTGGCGGCAGTGGCCGTGGTCACGGCGCTCATCGGCCTTGCTTTTGCCTACTGGCTCTATCTCAAGCGGCCGGAAAAGGCGGACGGACTGGCGAAGTCGCTGAAGCCCGCTTACACCACTTTGTTGAACAAGTATTACGTGGATGAACTGTACGCAGCAGTTGTGGTGAAGCCGCTGCAGTGGATTTCAACCGTCGTGCTCTGGAAAGCCGCTGACGTGGCTGGAATTGATGGAGCCGTGAATGGAATTGCGAGCGGAGCCAAAGCCATCGGCGACGGCGTTCGGCATGCACAGTCTGGAAATACGCGCAGCTACGCGGTGTGGGTGGTCGTCGGGGCCCTGGTGGTGATCGCGGTCATTTTCTTCTGGCCGTTCGGCGAAAAAGCGGCTCTTGGGATGGTGCGGTGATGCTGCCGGGCGGACATTTGCTTTCGGTGCTGATTTTCTTCCCCGCCGTGGGGGCGCTGGCGCTTTTGCTGTTGCGCGGCGACGATCACAAATTTATCCGGATTATCGCGCTGATCGTTTCCGTGGCTGAATTTTTGCTTTCGCTCCTGATGATCCGGTCCGTTCCTATTGGGACGAGTGGGTATCATCTCGAGGAATACTTCAAGTGGATCAACCAGCCGCCAATCAATTACCACCTCGGCGTTGACGGAATCAGTCTGTTTCTGGTCATTCTGACGACGTTCCTGACGCCAATTTCGATTCTGGCATCGTGGAAGAGCATCGAGCACCGCGTGAAGGAATTTTTTGTGATGCTGCTGATGCTGGAAGTCGGCGTGGTGGGCGTGTTTCTTTCTCTGGATCTCTTCCTCTTTTTTCTCTTCTGGGAAGTGATGCTGATACCCATGGCCTTGCTGATCGGCATTTGGGGGCACGAACGCCGCGTTTACGCCGCCGTGAAATTCATCCTCTACACCATGGCGGGCTCGATCTTCATGCTGATCGGCATCATCTGGCTGTACAACTCAACCGGCACGTTTGACCTGCCGACGATTCAGACTTTGCTGCATACTCCCGCGTCGCAGGGCGGGCTGGAGCTTTCGACGACGAACGAGATGCTGCTGTTCCTCGCATTTTTTGTGGCGTTTGCGATCAAGGTGCCGCTTTTCCCTCTGCACACCTGGCTGCCGGATGCGCACGTGGAGGCGCCGACGGCCGGCTCGGTGATGCTGGCGGGCGTTCTGCTGAAGATGGGCACGTACGGCATGATTCGTTTCTGCCTGCCGCTCTTCCCCGGGGCTTCGCGGCGAGCGGCGGGTTGGGTGGCCGTGCTGGCAATCATCGGCATCATTTATGGGGCGCTTGTGGCGATGGTGCAGCCGAACTTGAAGAAACTGGTCGCGTATTCTTCGGTCAGCCACCTGGGGTTTGTGGTGCTGGGCATTTTCGCGTTCCACAACATTTCGATGCAAGGTGCGGCTTACCAGATGCTGGCGCATGGGATTTCAACGGGCGCGCTGTTTCTTCTCGTGGGCATGCTGTACGACCGGCGGCACACGTTTGAAATCAGCGAATTTGGCGGGCTGGCTACGCCGATGCCGAAGCTGGCGGCGTTTTTCCTGTTTGTGGCGCTGTCGTCGCTTGGATTGCCGATGCTGAATGGGTTTGTCGGTGAATACCTCGTTCTGCTCGGCACGTACCAGCGGCACTGGGGCTGGGCTTCGTGGGCCGCACTTGGCGTGATTCTCTCCGCTTGCTATCTGTTGTGGTCTTACCAGCGAGTGTTTTTCGGCGAGATTACGCGGGAGAAGAATCGGACTTTGGCGGATGCATCCGCACGAGAGAAGTGGATTCTGGTGACCATGGCGATAGTTACGCTATGGATGGGCATTGGCTCGACGTTTATCACCGCGCGCACGGCTGCCGCCGCGCAAGACGTGATTGATCAAGTGGAACCACAGCGGCCGTACGAGGCGGCGGCGCCGAAGTTTGCAGCGCCAAATGTGGCTTCGCCGCAGGCTAGCCGTGATTCCGCAAGCGCGGCGCAGAGAGTCATCACAATTGAAAGGCTAGGCCTCCGCTAAATGCTGCCCCGCGCCATAGACGCTTATCGAGTGCTTCCGGAACTGGTGTGGTGCGGCTTCGGCGTGTTGGTGATGCTGATGCAACCGTTTGTGCGCAGCCGGCACTTTTTTTCGTTTCTGGCGATGATCGGCACGCTGGCGGGGACGGCAGCTTCTGTCACCGCGGCGATGCATGCGGGGCCGGGCTTCGGCGGGCTGGTGCAGTCCGATTCATTCAGTTTCTTTTTCCGGCTGCTGGTGGGGACAGTGGCGTTTCTGGTGGTGCTGGCGGCGGGGCCGTACCTGGAGCGGGAGCGGCTGCCCTTCGCGGAGTTTTACTCGCTGCTGCTTTTTGCCGCAGCGGGGATGGGCGTGCTGGCTTCGGCGCAGGAATTGCTCACCGCGTTCATCGGGCTGGAGATGAGTTCGATCTCCAGCTACATCCTGGCGGGTTACCGGCGCGATTCGCTGAAATCCGGTGAATCGGCAATGAAGTATTTTCTGCTGGGTTCGTTTGCAACGGCATTTTTTTTGTATGGGATTGCCTTGGTGTACGGCTCGAGCGGGACGACGATGCTGACCAAGATGGGCTCGGGTGAGCTGGTACACAGCACGCTTTTCGAGCTGGGGCTGGCGATGATCTTGATTGGACTGGGCTTCAAGGTGGCGGCCGCGCCTTTCCAGGTGTGGACGCCGGACGTGTACGAAGGCGCGCCGACTCCGGTTACAGCGCTGTTTTCCGCGGGACCGAAGGCGGCGGCGTTTGCTTTGCTGTTGCGCATTTTTGCGACGGTGCCTGCGGCTACGCACTTCTGGTTCTGGGCCTTCTGGGCGCTTGCAGCGCTTACGATGTTCGCGGGGAATCTGGGCGCGCTGGTGCAGACGAACATCAAGCGGCTACTGGCGTACAGCTCGATCGCGCACGCGGGATATATTCTGGTGGCGTTCGCGGCGGTGACTTCCATGGCGCAGGGCGAGGGCGGCTCGGCCAACGCGGGGCCGGCGTACGCGGCGGTGCTTTTTTATCTGCTGAGCTATGCGCTGGTGAAGCTGGGGGCGTTCACGATCGTTTCGCAACTGGGCGGCACGGGAGAGAAGAATCTCTCGCTGGACGATTACGCGGGGCTATCGCAGCGGCAGCCTTGGGTGGCCGCGGCTTTGAGCGTTTACCTGCTGTCGCTGCTCGGCCTGCCGGTTACGGCAGGCTTCTTCGGGAAGTTTTATATTTTCAAGGCGGCGGTGAATTCACATCTGTTGTGGCTCGCGGCGATTATGGCGATAAACAGCACAATCGGGGCTTACTACTACCTCCGGGTGATCGTGGTGATGTACATGCGCGAGTCCAGCGCGGAAGCAACGGCGCTCGGATCGGTGCGCTTCCCACTGGGCGTGAGCGTGGTGTTGTTTGTGACCTTTGCGGGGACGATTTTGTTCGGGGTATACCCGAATCCGGTGCTGAAGTTCATTCTTCAGCCGACGCTTCTGGGGCGATAGTAGGACGCTATGCAGCGCTCCCGCGAGTTGGGGCCTGGGATGAAGGAAAAGCGGCGGCAAGCCGCCACACTCCAAAAGGCGTGACACCCCATGTATCCTTCCACCCCCCCAGTTTTTTGTAAGTGTTGCATCTAAAAGACTTAAGTATTGTGTAAGTCCTTTGTTTGCAACACATACGAGATGGCCAGGAAATGTTGCATCTAAAGAACTTAGGAATTAACAGAATACGGAAACTCAGTTGCGTTCTCTTTGCGCAAGGTCAGGTTGGCGATACCCTGGAGAGAATAAAAAAAGGCGGCAGCTGCCGCCTTTTGCATTTTTCGGAATACTTCCTGGAACCATTCTACCACCCAAACTAGAGCAGTCAAGGGCGATTTGCAGGCCGATTTTGGGTGCGGGGTGTAGATGGGGGAGAAGGGGCAACTCGCAGGAAAATGAAAACGGCCCGGGTCTTGCGCCGCCGGGCCGTTTGGATAGCTTTTTCGTTGGGCTTAGATCTTCACGAAAATAATAACCAGCGTGAAGAGCGCAAGCGTCTCGACGAACACCAGGCCGAGAATCATCGCCGCGCGGATGGCCGCCGCTGCTCCGGGATTGCGTGCCATGCCTTCGCAAGCAGCCGAAGCGATGCGGCCCTGCCCTAGCGCGCCACCGAACGCTGCGAGTGCCATGCCGAAGCCCGCGGCAATCGCCAACAGGCCTTTCCCTCCAGCAGTCGCCGCACCTGCTGCTTCTTCGGCGAACGCGGACGGAGCAATCAACATCACCGCCGCGAGCGCCATCAACACCATCGTCCACTTCTTCATCACTTCCTCCTTATGAATCGCCGCCAGGAGGTGGTTCCCGGACACCGTGCAGCCGGGCTCACACTGAAGCGGCCCATTGCCGGAAACGAATCACCGGCAAAACCGGATTAATGCTCGTCGGCCGTAGCCATGCCCAAATAAACCGAGGGCAGCACCGTAAAGATGTAGGCCTGGATGATGGCCACGAAAATATGCAGGCCGATAAAGGCGATGGGAATCGTGGCCGGAAGCACGGCGATCACGATGCCGAAGATTGGAGATTTGGACCAAGCCGCGACGGTGGCCATGGAAAAGAGACTCAGGAAAATCGAATACAGGAGGTCGCTTGCCACAATGTTGGCCCAGAGACGGACGGTGAGCGAGAGAATACGGGCCGATGTGCTGACGATTTCAACAGGGAAAAGGAGGATGGACAACAGCCAATCGCCGAACTTCTTCGGCGAACCCGCAAAGGTGAGGAGGTAGTGGCCAACGCCGTGATGGTGGATTCCCTGCCAGTTGAAATACAAAAAAGTGAGAATCGCGCACCCCAGGGGAACTGATTTGTTGGCCGTGGGAGCGGCGAAGAGCGGAAAAACGCTAAGCAGATTGGACAACAGAACAAAAACCGAGATGGTACCCACAAATGGGATCAGCTTGAGGGCGCCATGATGGACATTCTCTTCGAGCAGATCCTTGATGCCGAAACCGAGCGGGTTGGTAAGCAGGAGCTCGGCCACTTGCTGAGTCGCTCCCGGCTTCTCCACGGAAAGGCGCGAACGGAGAAACAGGGCCAGGAGGGTGCCGAGAATCAGAACCACAACGCCCATCACGACATGTTCCGGGATGGGCGTCTCGGGGTTCTCCGGGGTGATGTGAAGCCACGAAAGCAGCGCCAGGGCAAATTGCCCGAAGTAGTGGTTCACGAGCTGCGTCAGTCCAGTAACGTGTTCAGTCATTCGCTAATCCGCAGGATGCCAGATTTCGTACACACTCGCCGCGATTGTCGCGGCTCCTAAAGCACACAAACCCACGATCATGCTTACAAGGGGAACTCTTAGATAAATAAAAATAACATACACGGCGAGGGCTATCAACCCGTAGCGGAAAACCATGGCGAAATAGCTGAGGAGGGGGACGGCGGGCTTTTCCTTGTCGACTTGCGCGGTGGAGGCCAGGACAAGCGCGTCCAGACCCCTACGGAGCCAGCGAAAATTCAGCCAGGCGAGGGCAGCGCCGATGGCGAGACCCGCGCCCCACAGGCGGTCGCGAAGGAGGGCGACCAAGAGGGCGGTGAACAAGCCGATCAGGAGGGTCAGCCAGGAGATGCGCCGTTCGGTGACGGCAGCGGGCGGAAGATCAGTTTGGCTTACTGCCATCGCCGCTTCCCCCAAGCCGCCGGAGAACGTCGCGTACCCCTGCATAGAACCCAATGCCCCCGAGGACGAGCAGAAAAACGGGCTTAGTGTGAAGCCAGCGGTCGAGAAAATAGCCGAGTAGCCCGCCCACGACGACCGCCGAAACCAAGACGAAGGGCAATTCCATGGCGATAGCGGCCTGGTTGGAGACGTCTTTCGCCTTCTCCGTTACGGGTGAGGGTGAGCTAGGATTCTCAGGTTTATTGTCCGAAGGCATATTGGGCGAGCCGCGTGAACGGCTCAGGATACAACCCGGCGGCGAGGGTGACAAATACGGCGACGCCGAGGGCCACGGCCTGCGCGCTCGTCATGGATGGACGCGCGGCTTCGCCGGGCTGTTTGAGCCAGGCGTGGACGACGATGCGGAAGTAGTAGTAGAGCGCGGGGACGATGTAGAGAACGGCGAAGACGGCGAGAACCGGGTGGTGCGTTTCGATCAGCGCAAGGAAGATGAAGTACTTGCCCATGAAGCCGGCGGTGGGCGGGATACCCGCGAGAGAGAGCATGAAAATCAGCAATAGAAGAGCGGCGGCGGGGCTGCGCTGGTACAAGCCGTTCAGCTCCTCGAGTTCTTCGCCAATGATCCCTTTCTGGCGAAGGACGATGATGACCGCGAACGCGCCGGCGGTCATAAAGACGTAGGCGAATAGATAGAAGGCAATTCCGGTGAAAGCAGTGTCGTTCCCCGCGACAAGTCCGAGCAGGATGTAGCCCACGTGGGAGATGGAGGAATATGCGAGGAGGCGTTTCACGTTCGTTTGAGTAAGGGCGGCGAGGTTGCCCCAAGTGAGCGAGGCAACGGCGATCCCGGCGATGAGATAAATCCACGTCTGATGCGATGGGGCGAATACGGAAGTCAATAATCGCAGCAACAGCGCAAAGCTGGCCGTCTTTGAGGCCACGCTGACATAGGCAGTGACAGGCGTCGGAGCGCCTTCGTAAACGTCCGGTGCCCACTGATGAAAAGGGACGGCGGCAATTTTGAAGAACAGGCCGACGGCGACCAACACGAATGCCGCAACAAGAAGCAGGGGCGCATGACCCAGCAACGACGGGTCGATTTGAAGCGCGGCAGGATACCGCTCCGCGAGGATCTGGTGCGCTTGATCGCCCATTGGGGCAGGTTGATGGCTAAACTCGATCACTCTTGCAAGATTACTTCGCGCATCAAATGCCGCCTGAATGTTCCGGATATTCGTCGCGCCGCTCAAACCGTAGATTAAGGAAAAACCGTAGGCCAGGATTCCGGAGCTGAAGGCGCCGAGCAGGACATATTTGAGTGCGGCTTCATTCGAACGCTTTTCGCGGCGCAAGAAGCCGGTGAGGACATAGAAGCTGAGGGCCATGGTCTCGAGGCCGAGAAACAGGACGATCAGGTCCACGCCGGAGGCCATGAACATCATGCCAACGCAGGCAAACAGCAGCAGCGCGTAGTATTCGCCTTCCTGTTCTCTTTCGATCTCCAGATATTTCACGGACAGAAGAATCACCAGGGCGGTGGCAGCCAGGAAAAGAATAGCGAAGAAAAGGAAGAAATGATCGACAACGACCGACTCGTGGAATCCGTAGAGTTCGCTCCTTGCCGCGACTGCGGGACGGAGCCTCCATAGCGTGAAGGCGCTGAAAAAAGTGCCCGCCAGCGCCAGCGCGGCATTCAAGTGTTTTCCCTTCTGGTCGATCCAGAAATCGATCACCAGGATACCTAGTCCGAAGAGGACGAGTTCGATCTCCGGTAGGATGGTGGCGCCGTCGCCCCGGAGATAGCCAAGAATCGAGTTGATCAAGGGGAGGTTCATGCGGGCGGGTTATTTCGCCTCCGCCGTGGCGGCGTGGATTTCCGCAGGAGGCAATTTTGCGTGCTCCGCTTGGTAGAAATTGGGATTCACCTGCCTGACGATTTGCTCGACCGGCTTTTCGATGAGGGCGAAGAACGGTTTAGGGTAGATGCCGATCCAGAAGGCCAGAATCACGAGAGGGATGAGGGTGGCGTACTCGCGCAAATTCAAGTCGGGCAAATGTTCGTTGGCAGAGTTGGTGACCGAGCCGAACATGACGCGCTGGTAGAGCCACAGCAGGTACGCCGCGCCGAGCACAACGCCCAAGGAGCCCCAGGCAGCCCATGCTTTGCTGACCTGGAAGGCGCCCTGAAGGATGGTGAACTCTCCGATGAAGCCGTTCAGCAGGGGCATACCCAGCGAGCTTAGGCTGATGATTAGATAGATGGCGGCGAAATTGGGCATGGGCGTGGCAAGGCCGCCGAATTCGGAAATCAGGCGTGTGTGACGGCGCTCGTAGAGCACGCCGACGATCAAGAAGAGCGCTCCGGTGGAGATGCCGTGGTTGATCTGCTGAAGCACGCTGCCCGCCAGGCCGTTCGGCGTGAGCGCAAAAATTCCCAACGTGCAGAAGCCGAGATGGCTGACCGAGCTGTAAGCGATCAGGCGCTTCATATCTTTCTGCATGAGGCAGACGAGAGCGCCGTAGATGATCCCGATCAGAGAGAGAACGATGACGACATGAATGATGCGCGCGCGCAAGGGGCCGTCCGCGGGAAGCAGCGGGAGCGAGAAACGAATGAAGCCGTAGGTACCCATTTTCAGGAGAACCCCGGCGAGGATGACGGAGCCTGCGGTGGGCGCTTCGGTGTGCGCGTCGGGGAGCCACGTATGGAACGGAAACATGGGAACTTTGATGGCAAACGCGAAGAAGAAGCCCCAGAAGAGCCAGACTTTCAGCGGGTCGGTGAAATGCTGCGCGGCGGCTAGCAGTGTCGGAACGTCGAAGGTGCGCGTCCCGCCGGCGGGCACAGGCGTGTAGAAGTAGAGCGCGAGGATCGCCAGCAGCATGACCACAGAACCGGCCAGGGTGTAGAGGAAAAACTTGATGGCCGCGTAGAGGCGCCGGTCGCTGCCCCAAACGCCGATGAGGAAGTACATCGGAACGAGCATCACTTCCCAGAACACGTAAAAGAGAAAGAAATCGAGGGAGACGAAGACGCCGATCATGCCGGTCTGCAGTAGGAGAAGGAGAATGTAATATTCCTTGGTGCGCTGATGAATGGCGCTCCAGGACGAGAGGATGGCGATCATTCCGAGGAACGTGGTGAGCATGACGAGCAGAAGGCTGATACCGTCGATGCCGAGATGATATTTCGCGCCGATGGAAGGGATCCAATCGGCGGTTTCTTCGAAGGCGAAGCCGCCCCATCCCGGCCTGAACCAGCGGAGCAGCGGAAGCGAGACGAGGAAGCCGAGAGCGCCAAAGAGGTTGCCGGCGATCTTGTGGGCGTGTTCGTTTTCGCGAGGAACGAGCAGAAGTAACAAGGCGCCCACGAGCGGCGTGAACAAGATCACACTCAGGATGTGATGTGCAAGAAAGTCCATTCCGATTGCCTCTCAGCGCACGCTGTACAGAAGTACCTGCACATGGTGCCCGTAATACGCTAGAAGAACGACTAGCCCGATTAAAATAAGCATCGCGTAACTGGAAAAAAGACCGGTTTGCAGCAAACGCACGGGATAACTGAAAAGCTGTATCAGCTTCGCGCTGAGATTCAGCAACCCGTCAATAATCCACTTGTCCCACCACATGGATAGAGTTGAAACGAAGCGGGCGAGCCAGCCCGCGCCGTTTACGCCTACACCGTCGATCACGTTGGCATCGAAGCGGCCAAGCAGCGTCCCAAGATCTTTTGTGGGCTCCACCACGGCCCCGTCATAGATTTCATCCACGTAATACTTATGGAGGAGCAATTGATAGAGTTTCGGCAACTTTGCGGCGATCAACTCCGGCGCGATTCTCTTGGTGCGATAGAACTGGTACGCCAACCAGATGCCGGCGCCGGCCATCGAGAGAGACAACAACATCAAGAAATACTCTTTCGCCAGAGCGTGATGAACGATCTTGACCGCCCCCGTCTCAGGCACAACGCCGGCCAAGACAGGTTCGAGAAAGCGCTCGAAACGGTTCTCTCCTCCCAGCGAGCCGGGCCACCCAATCCAGCCGCCAATGAGAGAGAGTCCGGCGAGAATCATGAGCGGCACGGTCATCGCCGGCGGCGATTCGTGGATGTGTTTCTGGGCGTGCTCGTCGGCGCGCGAGTAGCCGAAGAAGGTAAGAAAGAGCAGGCGAAACATGTAAAAAGCCGTCATACCCGCGGTGATGAAGCCCACGAACCACAATGAAAAATAGCGGTCGAACGCGCGGCCGAGGATTTCATCCTTGCTGAAAAATCCGGCGAACGGAAAAATTCCCGAGATCGCCAGGGTCGCTACCGCAAACGTCTTCGCGGTAATCGGAATTTTTTCCCACAATCCGCCCATCTTCCGTATGTCCTGCTCTCCCGACATGGCGTGAATCACGCTGCCCGCGCCGAGGAACAGCAGTGCTTTGAAGAATGCATGGGTCATCAGGTGAAAAACTCCGGCGGCAAAAGCACCCACGCCTAAGGCCAGAAACATGTAGCCGAGCTGGCTGATGGTGGAATAGGCAAGCACCTTCTTAATGTCGTTCTGCACCAGGGCCATGGAAGCGGCGAAAATCGCGGTGATTGCGCCGATCACGGCTACGACGTCCATGGCGAAGGGTGCGAGCTGGTAGACCGCGTTCATGCGCGCGACCATGTAGACACCGGCGGTCACCATCGTGGCTGCATGAATCAGCGCGCTTACGGGCGTCGGGCCTTCCATGGCGTCCGGGAGCCAGACGTAGAGAGGAATCTGCGCTGACTTTCCAGTCGCGCCGATGAAAAGCAGCAGAGCGATGCCGGTCAGCACGGGCGCGCCATAGGCCAGCGCGTGTGCGTCGACTGCTGTCTTCAGCGCCTGAAGAATTCCCGACGTGCCTGCCACATCCGGCAAACCCTGGGACGTAAACCGGATGGTGCCCAAAGTCATCGCGGTCAGGAGAATGCCGAGGATAAACCCTGCGTCACCGACGCGGTTTACGATGAAGGCTTTTTTGCCCGCGTCGGAAGCTGACTTTTTCAGGAAATAGAAACCGATCAGCAGGTAGCTGCAAAGGCCGACGCCTTCCCAGCCGACGAACATCAGGAGCATGTTGTTGGCCAGGACCAGCGTCAGCATATTGAACATGAAGAGGTTCATGTAGCCGAAGAAACGGTAGTAGCCGCCCTCGTGTCCCATGTAGCCGACGGAGTAGACGTGAATGAGGAAGCCGACGCCTGTGACGACCAGAACCATGACGCAGGAAAGAGGGTCGAGAAGGTAGCCCCAGTCGGCCACAAACCTGATGGTGTGGCCGCCAGTCATCTGCATCAGGCCGGGCGTGAGCCATTCGAACATGATTTGCTGGGCGACGCGATGCTCCGGATCCGCGGCCAACAGTTGAATCACGGCGCCCGCGGCATAAATGAAGGACAAACCTACACTTCCGACGCAAAGCACGCTGACGCCGGCATTCGGGAGCCGCTTGCCGAAGAAAAGCATGAGCGCCGCTGTCGCCAGCGGGAAAAGCGGGATCAGCCAGAGATGGTTGAGAAAGTAGCCCGTGGGCATCATGCCGTTTTCATTTCTGCTTTCCTGTCGTCACGCTACCACTTCAGCAAATCCATTTCGTCGGCCAACACCGTTTCGCGGTTCCGGAAAAAAGCGATGATGATGCCAAGACCTACGGCGGCTTCCGCGGCGGCATCGGCAATGATGAAAAGCGCGAAGACCTGACCGGCCACATCGCCATACAGACGGGAAAATGCCACCAGGTTGATGTTCACGGCATTCAGAATCAGCTCGATGGACATGAGCACGACGATGACGTTGCGCCGCGTGACGACACCGATCACGCCGATGACGAAGAGGGCGAGACTCAGGAACAGGTAATGTCCGATCGGAAGCATCGCTGCTTTACGCCCTTTTCTTGGCCATGACGACGGCTCCAATCATGGCCACCAGCAACAAGACCGAGGCAATCTCAAACGGCAAGAGATAGGCGTCGAACAAGCTTTTTGCCACTGTTTCGGAATTGAGCGGCAAATCTTTCGCAGCCGCCGCGGTGAGCACCGGCAGCCCCTGCCCAGGCATTTTCCCGGAAGTCCAGAACATGATGCCGACCTGGCCAGCCAGCGCCAGTCCGACGAAGAGGGCCACCCACTTCTGCCGTGCGAACTGAATCTGCTGCAGCGCCACGTCTAAATTGACCAGCATGATCACGAAGACGAACAGCACCATGATGCCGCCAACGTAAAGAATGATTTGAACGATGAACAGAAACTCGGCGCGCAACTGCAAGAAAATTCCGGCAGTGGCGAGGAGGGCGGTGATCAAAAAGATGGCGCTGTGCACGACGTTTCGGCGCGTCACCATGAGCACGGCGCTCACCACGGCGATGCCAGCAAACAAATAAAATAGGACTTTATCCAGCATAAAAATCCGAAGCGGCTGCTTGATCCTGCCGCGCGTGCTGCTCCTTATCGACGGCGAGAATAAGAAGCGCCGCCACAAGTGTAATGACGGCCGCTGGAGTAGTAACCAGCAGCAGTCCCCAGCGTTGTAAGTGGAAGTAAGATCCGACAATCAAGGCAATCCCGACCATCAAAACGTTGATGATGGATAAGGGAATCAGGAAATGCCACCCCAGGCGCATCAACTGGTCAAAGCGGTAGCGCGGGATGGTGAAGCGCAACCACATGAAGAAATAAATATAGAGGCTCACTTTGAAAATGAACCAGAAGCCACCGTGGATTCCGGCATAGAAAGGTTTCGCGACCAGCAGAACCACTGGCGCGAGCAGCGCCAGACCCAAGACGAAACACAATCCCGCCACCGCCAGCATGAACATCTGCTGCACGCGCGTCGGCTGCTTTGGCACACGCACAACGCAATAGGCGGCGACGGCCACCACCAGGAACGTGGGAATAAAATCCAGAAAATGCAGCCACGAAACCTTCGCAAAAGGCCGAAGCCAGCCACCGAGAAACAACGTCGTTGCCACTGAGGCCACGACGATCATGTTGGCGTATTCCGCCAGAAAATAAAGCGACCAGCGGAATCCACTAAACTCCGTCATGTAACCGGCGACGAGCTCAGACTCGGCCTCCGGCAAATCGAACGGAGCGCGGTTGGTTTCTGCGATGGAAGCAACGAGGTAGGTAAAAAAAGCCACAGGCGCGAGCATCACGAACCAAATTCCCTCGTTGCTCTGCGCTTCGACGATCGATTTGATATTCAGCGTGCCCGTGAACAAAAGCGCGCTCACCAGCGCCATCCCCGCGGCAGTTTCGTAACTTACCAACTGCGCTGAACTGCGTAGCGCCCCCATCAGCGAGTAGTGGCTGTTTGAAGCCCAGCCGCCCAGCACGATGCCGAAAATTCCCATCGCACTGATGCCCACGACAAAGAGAATGCCAATGTTGATGTCCTGCGCGATCTGAAATGCCGGTCCGATGGCCAGGCCGGCCAGCGAAAGCAGCGCCGCGCCGACGGAAAGTACCGGCGCGAGCCAGAAGACGAGTTTGTCCGCATTGTCCGGGATGATGTCTTCTTTGATGAGCAGTTTTACGGCGTCGGCGATGGGCTGCAGCAAGCCGTGCGGCCCCACGCGCATGGGGCCAAGCCGCGCTTCACCAGCACGATGTAGCCGACGATCAGCGGCAGAATGGCGACAACGGCCACGCCACAGAGAAGGGGCGCCCAGTAAAGCTTTAAGAACTCGATGGTCCCCTGAAGGAGGGCGTTCGTCATCGGTCTACTTCCCCAAGAACAATATCAATCGTTCCGATAATCGCGACCACGTCGGCCACCAGATGCCCCCGCACCATGCGATCGAAAGCCTGCAAATTTATGAAAGAAGGCGGACGGATGTGCACCCGATATGGCATGACCGTGCCGTCGCTCACGATGTAATAGCCGATTTCACCTTTTGGCGCTTCAATCGCGTGATAAACCTCACCGGGCGGCGGCTTTAGCACTTTCCCGACTTTCGCCATAATCGGCCCGCTGGGAATATTTTCAATCGCTTGCAGGCAGATCAGCCGCGATTGCCGCATCTCTTCCATCCGGACCAGATAGCGATCGTAGGTGTCTCCGGTTGTGCCGACGGGAATTTCGAACTTGTATTGATCGTATGCGGCGTAAGGGGCGGCTTTGCGGATGTCCCATTTCACGCCACTGGCCCGCAGCACCGGCCCGGTTACTCCGAAAGCGATAGCGTCCGCCGCCGTAAGAATCCCCACGCCTTTCGTGCGCCCGATCCAGATGCGGTTTTGCGTGAGCAATGTCGCGTATTCCACAATGCGCGATTCAAAATCCTTGCAGAATCGTTCGACGTCTTTCTCGAACGTGTCGTAGGCCTCGTATTGGAGTCCTCCAATGCGAAACGCATGCGTCGTCAGGCGTGCGCCGCAGTACTTCTCAAAAATCTTCAAAATTTCTTCGCGTTCGCGAAAGCAGTAGAAAAGCGGAGTGAGGGCGCCAATGTCCAAAGCATGGGTGCCGAGCCACAAGAGGTGGCTAGCGATTCTCTGCAACTCCGTCAAGATGGTTCGAATGACGCGCGCCCGCGGGGGAGCTTCCGCAACCAGTAGTTTTTCCACCGCTTCGCAGTAGCCCAGCCCGCTGCTGACGGCGGCGACGTAGTCCATGCGGTCGACATAGGGAGCAAACTGCTGATACGTGCGGTTCTCCGCGATTTTCTCGACACCCCGGTGCAAATACCCGATGATGCATTCCGAGCCGATCACGCGCTCGCCGTCGAGCTTCAGCTTGACCCGCAATACGCCATGCGTGGACGGATGCTGCGGTCCCATATTGATGACCAGCTCGTCCGCGCCCAGCAGGGTCTTGTGATCGTTCGTGGTGTCGATACTCAGGGTCGCTTTCCCTTCAAGGCTAAAACGGCTTCACTGTCCGCTCTCAATTCCAAGATTTTCCCTTACCCAGGCGGTGTCCTGCTGCAAGATGTCGTAGTCTTTCCGCAGCGGATAGCCTTGCCACTCGTCCGGAAGCAGAATGCGTTTCAAATTCGGGTGCCCGGAAAAAACAATTCCGAACATGTCAAACACTTCGCGTTCCGGCCAATTCGCCGCGGGCCAAACGCTCACCACGCTCGGAACTTCTTCGGCGTCCGAGGCATGCACTTTCAGCCTCAGCCGCTCGTTTTTCGCAAAAGAGTACAGATTGAGAACCACGTCGAAGCGCTTCTCACGTTTCGGCCAATCGACCGCCGTCAAGTCAGAAAGCATGTCGAATTTTTCTTCGTCGCGCAGGTGCAACGCGATTTCTATGAGCCGCGCGCGATCCACCGTAAGAATGGCCTGCTTGCGGTCCTCCATGGCTTCCAGAAGCGCGGCGCCCAACCTGGCGCGAAATCGTGTGACGAATTCGTTCGCGAGCGGGGTCTGCAGAACTACGGGGGGTTTCGGTGCAGCGGGAGCCGCCGCTTTCGGCGGCGCCGCGGGCGCGCTCGCATCGGCAGGCTTCGCAGGGGGAGTGGACACAGGGGGTGCGCTACTTGCGGGCTTTTCGCCCGTGGGGACTTGAGGCGGTTTAGGTTCCTTGGGCTCGTCAGCCATGGACCCGGAGTTCGACCGGCTGCGGTGAAACACTTACCGCTCACGAACAGCAATAGGGGAGCAGCCGAGAATTCAAACGCCGCGTTTCTAACACACGCGGCAAACCGAGTCAATCAGAACAACTTGCGAACGGGACGGCGGGTTTTGGAAAGAGAGGAGAGTTACAGCTCACGCCCACTCAAGAGCGCCCTTTTTGTATAGCCACAAATACCCGACGAGCAGGATTCCGAGGAACACTACCATCGAAACGAGCGCAAACAGGCCTTGGTGGGCCGCGACCCACCCCTTGTACAGAATCGCCCAGGGAATGAGGAACATCGTCTCCACGTCGAAAATCACGAACAGCATGGCCACGATGTAGAACCTCACGGAATATCGTCCGCGCGCGTCGCTTTCCGGGGGGATGCCGCACTCATAGGGCTTGAGCTTTGCGCCGAACGATGTGGATGCCGGTCGAATGAACTTTGCCAGGATCAGCGTCACCGCGGGAAACGCGACCACCAGCGCCGCGTAAATCAACACAGGAATGTACGCGCTCTGCATCACTCCCTCACACGCAGCATCCTACCACCGCTGTCAATCCTGGGCTGGGTCACTTCTCGAACAGCAGCTCTCCAGCGCGGCTGGTGGCCTTCACAACCGCCTTGATGAGCGTCACGCGGAGCTTGCCCTCTTCCAGTTCCATAATGCCGTCGATGGTGCACCCCGCGGGCGTCGTCACAGCGTCCTTGAGCAGCGCGGGATGATCGCCCGTTTCCAGAACCACACTCGCCGCGCCCTTCATGGTCTGAGCCGCGAGCAGCGTTGCTACATCGCGGGGAAGACCTACCTTGACGCCGGCTTCCGCGAGCGATTCGAGAATGATATAGGCAAACGCCGGACCGCTGGCCGACAGTCCGGTAACCGCGTCCATATTCTTCTCGTCAACGACCACGGTGCGCCCGACGGCGTTGAACATCGCGCGCGCCATCTCCAAGTGCTCCGATCCAGCGTGTGCGCCAGGGCAAATGCCCGTCATTCCGCATCCGACGGCCGAAGGCGTATTGGGCATGGCGCGCACCACGGGAACTTTTTGACCAAGGCGCTGCTCGATGTAGCTCGTGGGCACCGACGCGGCGACGGAAATAACCAGCGTCTTTTCATTTAGTTCCGGGGCAATTTCCTTCAATACATCGCCAACGACTTGCGGCTTAACGCCGAGGAGCACGATATCCGCGCCGCTTACCGCTTTGCGGTTTTCGGTGGTCACGGAAACGCCCAGCTCTTTCGCCAGCGCAGAGGCCTTTTCACCATGCTTCACGGTCGCCGTAACGCGTTGCGGCGAGAAAAGCTCCTGCTTCAAGTAGGCGCGCAGCAAGATCCCGCCCAGTTTTCCTGCGCCCAGAACAGCCAGTTTTTTGTCCGATAGTTTTTGTGCCGTGCTAACCATAGTTCAAGCATTGTTGACTCGATTCCCCCATCGGTCAACCCAAGAATCTCGAACGCCGCTGCCTCGAACAGTTAATCCAGCGAACACAACCCCTCTGCCCGCGAGGTACCCCGGCGCATCGGTGAGAAGATAGAGCAATGGACCCTGCCCCTTCCTTCCCCAATACGGCCACCACGACGGCGAACGCCGAGGGCCCGCCTCCGGCAGACACACGCTCCGTGCTTTACGATTTGATTGCCTTCTTCCTCGAGAGCGGCATTCAGATTTGGGTCCGTATTACTGGCAAGCGCATTCGCGAAGCCGACGCTCCCTGGCTGCACTGCCCGCTCGGCGAGCGCGGCCGCATCGGCAGAGGGATCTACGAGCGCATCGCGCGCGAAGAAAACCTTCAAATCCAGGTTCCTTCTGGCGCCGGCTTGATTCCTGATTTCAATGCCCTCCGCGGCCCAGCCTTCAATCCGGATGGCATTCATCCGGCCATTCGTCATTTCTACGAACACACGGCTGCGTATCACCTCGAAGTCTGGACCGAAGTCGCTCTGCTTGGCCGCTTTTTTCTTTGGCTGCTCGTGGAATTTATCAGCCGCCGCATGGACCAGCTCAACTTTCCGATTTCTTCTCTGGAAGTGGCCAAAGGCATGTCCAGCGAAGTCGTGCAGCTCATCGAGGCCGCGTCGGGCCGAGTCGTTTACACTGGCTGGCTTCGCCGTTTGAAATCTTCGGGCCACGTGATCTACGCAGGCCTCTACTCCACCGTTCAGGTCCCTGGCGAACTCAACCCGTGTGTCAAGGTCACGTTTCCGTGCGATGGCAGCGCCAACGTTTATCTCCGTCCCGTCGCTCATCCGGACGGCTCCTTTGGCCTGGATTCTTCCGGCTCGGCCTGGGGCCGCTCCGGCTTCTATCGCGTCGTACGATCTGGTGCAGAGCGCCGGCGCGTTCGCTACGTCAAGACTCTTCGCGAACTCTTCCACGTCTACGTGGACGACGAAGGCGTTCTCCGCACCGAGCACACCATCTCCTTCCTCGGCCTTACCATCATCCGCCTTCACTACAAAATGTCCCCCGCCCCCTCCCACGCCAGCAGCGCCACCATGAAGAACAGCGCCGTCGTCATCGAGCAGCCTCTGTGAACGGTGTGGGCGTACCCTGTGAATCAGGCGCGACACCTCCCAAAGAGTAGAGCTCGCAGATATCGTTGACTTCCCTGCGGCCCCAAAAGAACTCTTGACAGCTCGCAGTTGCTGTAGTATTTAACAGGCGTGTTATTTAACAGGAGTGTTTAATACACCCAATGCCGGACCACCTCAGCACCACCCTCGCCGCGCTCGCCGACCCCACTCGCCGCGCCATCCTTGCGCGCCTAGCCACCGGGCAGGCCACGGTCACGGAATTGGCTGCGCCTTTCGCTATGACCATGCCCGCCGTCTCCCGGCACCTCAAAGTACTGGAGCACGCCGGTTTGATCACACGAGGGCGCGAGGCGCAGTGGCGCCCCTGCCGGATCACCGCTGCACCGCTCAAGGATGTCGCCGATTGGGTAGCGCACTACCAAAAGTTTTGGACGGAGAGTCTTGATCGTCTCGATGACTATTTGCGAGACATACAGAAAAAGGGGATAAAGCATGGCCACGGGAAACGTCATGGCAAATGAGGCGCAGGAGTTGGTGCTAACGCGTGTGTTTGACGCGCCGCGGGAACTCGTATTCAAAGCGTGGACTGATCCGAAGCGCGTGGCACAATGGTGGGGGCCGCACGGATTCACCAACCCGGTTTGCGAGTTGGACGCGCGGCCCGGCGGAGCCATCCGCATTCACATGCGCGCCCCGGACGGCACCGTCTACCCGATGACGGGCCTTTACCAGGAGGTGGCCGAGCCCGAGCGTATCGTTTTCACCAGCGCGGCGCTGGATGCGGCTGGCAACGCGATGTTTGAGGTGCTGACCACTGTGACCTTCGCCGAGCAAGGCGGCAAAACGAAACAAACCATGCGCGCGCGCGTCATAAAGATGACCCCCCAGGCCGCTCCGTATATTGCAGGGATGGAGCAGGGGTGGACGCAAAGCCTGGAACGCCTTACAGCCTACGTGGCAACAAAATCAAAGGAGTAGCCATCATGAACGAGAGCCGCCCGAAAGAATCGCCATCTCGCGAGGCCATCCTGACCTTCCTGAACGACCTAAAATTCGCAGCCCGTTCGCTTACGCGCAGCAAGGGACTTGCCTTTACCGTGGTGCTTACGCTGGCGCTCGGCATCGGCGCCAACGCGGCTATCTTCAGCCTGGTGCGAGGCGTGCTCCTTCGGCCGCTCGTCAACCGCGATGAAGACCGGTTGATCTTCATCCAACAAACCGCGCCTGGCATCGGCCCCGGGGGCGTCCCATTCTCCGTGCCGGAAATTCAGGACCTGCGCGCAAGTGTCAAAACACTCAGCTCCTTCGGCGAGTTCTCCACCGTAGGTTTCACCATGATCGGCCTCGGCGAGCCCCGGGAAGTTCGCGCCGGGGTCGTTGACGGCTCCTATTTTGAGGTGGTGGGCCTCCATCCCGTCCTCGGTCGTCTCATCGCCCCGCAAGACGACGGTCCCAAAGCCGCTGGCGTAGTCGTCTTGACCTATCGCTTCTGGTCGAGCACTATCAAGAGCGATCCTTCCGTCATCGGTAAAACCGTTCGCCTCGGCAGCGGCTTCGGCGATCGATCTGCCACCATCATCGGCGTCCTCGAACCCTCTATCCAGTTTCCCACCGACACTGAAATCATCGCCAACATTGTCACCAGCCCCCATCATCTCTCCGCGACCATGCAGAACGGGCGCGTCCATCGAATGACGGAACTTTTCGGCCGGCTCGCGCCTGGCAGGGATCTCGAGCAAGCGCGCGCCGAGCTCCGCGCCGTGCATGGAGCGATGGTTAAAGCGCATCCCGCAGAGTATCCGGCGCAAGCAGACTTCCGCATCGACGCGAAACTATTGCGCGACCAGATTACGTCGCGCGCGAGGACCGTGCTGCTGGTGCTGCTCGCGGCTTCGGGACTCGTTTTTGTCATAGCGTGCTCGAACGTCGCCAACTTGATTTTGTCTCGAACGGTTCGTCGGGAGGGTGAGCTGTCAATCCGCGCGGCACTCGGAGCAAGCTCCGGCGCGCTCCGGCGAGTCCTGCTGGCTGAAAGCCTCCTGCTATGCGGAGCCGGGGCGACGCTCGGCGTGCTGAGCGCTCGGCCCCTGGTTGACATCCTGGCGCGGTACGCCTCGCGCTTTTCGGTCCGCGCGCTCGACCTGACAGTGGACTCGAGTATGCTCTGGGTCGGGGCGGCGCTGGCAGTCGTCGCAGCGGTGCTTCTGGCGTTCGTGCCGCGCCTGCCGTCGGCTGATGCTTCAAACGGAATCAGCCTGTCCAATGGCAGCGTGCGAATCACCGGCGGCACGAATCGCCGGCTGCGGATTTTCGCTGTAACCCAGATCGCAGCGTCCTTCCTGCTACTGGCGGGCGCCAGCATGCTGCTCAAGACGCTTGTTGCCCTGCAAACGGCGCGGACCGGCCTTGATACGCGGCACGTCCTTGCCGTCAATGTCCCTGCCGTTTCCTACGGCAAGACGCCTGAACAAGTCATCGATTTCTACAAGGAATCGATGCGCCGCATTGATGCGCTGCCGGGTGTGAACAAGACCGCTTTCGGCATTGTCATTCCCTGGCGCGATGCGGGTAGCTTTGGTCCTGGTTTCCAGTTCTCGGCGGACGGCCACCTTCGCGGGCCCGGCGAAGAAGATCCTCGCGCCCAGTTGCGCACCATCTCTCCCGGCTTTTTTGCCGCGCTTGGCGTTCCCATCATCGCCGGCCGCGATTTCAATCAACTCGATGGGCAGAGCAAAGGGCCGGACGGCCAGAACAAAGAACCGGTCGTTATCGTTAGCCAGACTCTCGCTCAACGAATGTTCCCCAATCAGGATGCCCTCAATAGGCATGTCTTTTGGACGGATCCCGTGATGAAATTCATCCCCGGGATTAACACCACGCCGCACCGCATCATTGGCGTCACTGCTGATGTTGACGACGAACACGTCGTTCCTGGCCCGTGCCTCACCGTCTATAGCCCATTCGAAGAGGGTCCAATCTTTGGCGGCCGCCTCTTCATCCACACCAGCGCAAATCCCTATTCTCTCGTCACGCCGATCACGCGGATCATTCGCGACATGTCAGTCGACCAACCCGTTGAGCGGGCCGCTACGCTCGAAGACATTCGCGCCGAAGTTCTCACTCCGGATCGTCTCAACACAGTGGTGTTCGGTGTGTTTGCTGCCGTCGCACTGGCCATTGCGCTGGTTGGGGTCGCGGGTGTGTTGGCTTTTTCCGTCAGCGCCCGGACACGCGAGTTTGGCATCCGGCTGGCGATCGGAGCACAGCCTCGCCAGCTCCTGGCCAGTGTCATCGCCCAGGGTGCGGTGATGGCCACGGCAGGCGTCCTCGCAGGAGCGGCGTCTGGATACGTGCTGATGCGTGTGGCTCGGAGCACCTTCGAGGACATGCAGACACCGAGTGCCTTGCCGGTAGCCGGCTCCGTGTTCGTCTTGCTGGCCGCCGCGGTTGTCGCTTCGGTGCTGCCGGCGGCGCGTGCCGCGCGCGTTGACGTCACAGAAGCGCTGCGATCGGAGTGACCTCGCGATGTCGTTATTCGTCCTCAAGCGTGCAGCAAAAAATGTCCACGCCAGAATAAGGAGAACAGGCATGGGTGACGGCAACGCAGCAACTAGCCCGGCCGCCGACACGGCGGAGCGCGAAATCGTTCTCACGCGCGTATTTGATGCCCCGCGCGAGCTCGTATGGAATGCTTGGACCGATCCGCAACAGGTAGTGCAATGGTGGGGGCCAAGAGGCTTCACGACTACAGTTCACGAGATGGATGTGAAGCCAGGCGGCACGTGGCGGCACACCATGCACGGGCCCGACGGCACGGACTATCCCAACAAGAGCACTTTCCTCGAGGTCGTGAAGCCCGAGCTCATCGTCTACTCGCACAGCGGTGGAAAAAAAGGCGATCTCGGAGCCCAATTCGAGGCCACTTGGACTTTCGAAGCGCAGGGCGAGAAGACCAAGCTCGCCCTAAAAATGGTCTTCCCCTCTGCCGCTGCGCGCGAACATGTCGTGAAGACCTACGGGGCTATCGAAGGCGGGAAACAGACCTTGGCGCGTCTTGCCGAGCAACTGGCAAAGACGCCGGTCACTATCGAGCGAATTTTCAACGCACCCGTTGGAACCGTGTGGAAAGCCATCACCGACCTGGACCAAATGAAGCAATGGTATATGCCGGCTCTCGAGTCCTTTAAACCGGAAGTCAGATTTGAAACTCAGTTCAGCGTCCCGCAAGGCGATAAGAACTACCTTCACTTTTGGAAAGTGACGGAAGTGGTGCCCGACCGGAAAATCACGTACAGCTGGAAATATGGGGGCTATCCCGGCGAAAGCTTTGTCACCTTTGAATTATTGCCTGAAGGAGATAAGACAAATCTGAAGTTGACGCACGCGGGACTGGAGACATTCCAGCCGGAGAGCAATCCCGATTTGGCGCGAAGCGAGTTTGCGGAAGGATGGACAGGTATCGTCTCAGAACTGAGCCCGTTCCTTGAAAAGACCAGGGAAGTAACCGGAAAGGAATTTGTCATCACGCGCGTCTTCGATGCGCCCCGCGACCTCGTCTTCAAGGTTTGCACCGAACCCGAGCACCTGAAGCACTGGTGGGGCCCGAAGGGTTTCACCTGGGTAAGCTGCATAGTGGATCTTCGTCCGGGAGGCCTGTTTCACTACTGCATGCGTTTTCCGGACGGCCACGAAATGTGGGGCAAGTTCGTTTACCGCGAGATCATCCCGCCAGAGCGGCTGGTCTTCGTCAATTCCTTTTCGGACCAAGACGGCAAGACCACGCGTGCTCCGTGGAACCCGACTTGGCCCCTCGAAGTTCTCAACAACATGACGTTCACTGAGCAGGACGGCAAGACTATTGTGGAGATGCGCGGCAGGCCCATAAATGCGACAGAGGAAGAGCGCAAAACCTTCGAAGCCGGTTTCGAGTCGATGCAGCAGGGCTTCAAGGGGACGCTGGATCAGCTCGCCGAATATCTGGCGAAGCTCTGAGCTTCCGCTCGGCGTCGCGATCGGCGGCGCTGGTCGTCTCGGCCCAGCGCCGCCGTATGGCAGATATGAATTTCTCCTTGTCCTTTTGCATTTCCCGGACAAGCGCTGCGTTGCCGGTATCTTCGTGCCCGGCAGCCCACAGCACCATTTCCGTGAGGACTGGCGCCAAATCGAGACCCTTGGGCGTGAGCGAGTAAATCAACTTGCGGCCGTCCGAAGGGTCGCTATCGGTGGTGATGATTCCATGAGTGACCAACTTTTGCAGCCGATCCGCCAAAATGTTCGTCGCGATTCTCTCGTAGGATCCCAGGAACTCTTTATACGTACGGAATCCCCGCAGCATCATGTCGCGGATAATCAGCAACGACCAGCGATCGCCCAGAATCTCCACCGAGGCATTCAGCGGACACCCCGACCGCCGCTTGAGGCTCGCCTTCTTCCTGGGCATGTTCTTACATTAGCATATTTTCACTTGCATTTTGCAAGTTACTTGTTGCAGACTGATTTTCCCAAGCCAGCGATTTTAGGTTGCAAGTTGAAATGGGAGGACGGCAATGAGCCAAGCAACAATGAAGAAATCGCCTGCGATGCAATTGGAAGCGCCCCGGATGGAGAGCGGCAAGGCGCTGCGAATTGCCGGACTACGCGAGCCCTACACATCGGAAACAATGAAAAACGTCCCTGAGCTATGGCAGCGCTTTGCGCCTCACATCGGCAATATCCCCGGACAGGTGGGCAGAGTAGCCTATGGCTTGTGCTTCAATGCGGGCAGCCCGGACAGTATCGACTACCTCGCGGGCGTCGAGGTCTCCAACTCTTCAGGTCTTCCCGGCGAATTCAGCGTCGCGACCGTCCCGGCACAGGAATATGCCGTTTTTTCTCACCGCGAACATGTTTCGAAGCTCTACGAAACTCTGGATGCCATCGATAAGTGGCTCCCGGAATCCGGCCTTGAGGTCGCCTGCGGAGCTGCTGAGGCGCCGAACTTTTTCGAGCGTTACTCCGAGGAATTCAATCCGGAGACCGGAATGGGCGGCATAGAGGTTTGGCTACCAATCAAATCGTCACAGGAATGAAAGAACATTCTGCGATTGTGAAGCAAAAGGTGCGCTCTCGAAGCGGCCTTACTACAGATGAGAAGGAGTAAGCGATGAGCAAGGTAAGGCTACTGGTTGGAACACGCAAGGGCGCGTTCGTCCTGACATCCGACGGCAAGCGCCAAAACTGGGACGTCAGCGGCCCTCATTTTGCGGGCTGGGAGATCTATCACCTTAAAGGGTCGCCCGTGAACCCGAATCGGCTGTATGCGTCGCAGACCAGTGGCTGGTTCGGGCAGATCATTCAACGCTCCGATGATGGCGGAAAGACCTGGATACAGCCAGGGACACCGCCGGGCGAAAAGGACGCTAAGCAGCCGGGGCCACCTAAAGGCGAAAGCAACAAGTTCGTGTACGACACTTCCGCGGAAACTGGCAAGCCCCTCACCACTCACCAGTGGTACGACGGCACCCAGCATCCGTGGGAGTTCAAGCGCGTCTGGCATATTGAACCGGGGCTTGCCGATCCGGACACCGTCTATGCCGGAGTGGAAGACGCTGGCTTATTCCGCTCGACCGATGGCGGACAGAACTGGAAAGAACTTGCGGGACTGCGCGGACACGGTACCGGCCCGCGCTGGCAGCCCGGCGCCGGTGGCATGTGCCTCCACACCATCATTCTGGATCCGAGCGATCCCAAGCGGATTTATATCGCCATCTCGGCTGCAGGCGCCTTCCGCACCGACGATGGCGGCAAGAGCTGGAAGCCCATCAATAAGGGCCTCTACTCCCAATACATTCCCGAACCCACTGCCGAGGTCGGCCACTGCGTTCATCACGTCGCGATGAATCCCTCGCGCCCGAACGTGCTTTTCATGCAAAAACACTGGGACGTGATGCGCAGCGACAACGCCGGCGACTCTTGGAAAGAAGTCAGCGGCAACTTGCCGACCGACTTCGGCTTCGTGATTGATGTTCACGCGCACGATCCAGAAACCATCTACGTCGTGCCCATCAAGAGTGACGGGGAGCATTTCCCCCCCGACGGCAAACTGCGTGTGTACCGCAGTAAGACCGGCGGAAACGAATGGGAAGCTCTAACCAAAGGTTTGCCGCAAAAAGACTGTTACGTGAACATATTGCGCGACGCCATGGCGGTAGACACACTCGATAAATGCGGCGTCTACTTCGGCACCACCGGCGGGCAAGTATACGGCTCCGCCGACGCCGGCGACAGTTGGACCCCCATCGTGGAACACCTTCCTGCAGTGCTTTCTGTCGAGGTCCAGACGCTGCCATGATTCGCGTCGTCCTCCCGGGCCACCTGCGAGCGCTGGCGCGAGTCGGCTCCGAGGTGCAACTCCAAATCGAGGGCCCGGTTACACAGCGTTCGGTGCTGGACGCCCTCGAAGCGCAGTATCCGATGCTGCGAGGCACGATCCGCGATCACGTCACGCAGGAACGCCGCCCATTCCTGCGCTTCTTCGCCTGCGCTGAGGACTATTCCCTTGAGCCTCCCGATACGCCGCTTCCCGACGCGGTCGCGTCAGGAGCCGAGCCGCTTCTGATTATTGGAGCTATCGCCGGCGGGTAACGGCCTGAATGCGCTTGGTTGTGAGGGGTTGACTGGGGGAGGTCTTTCCGCATGAAGAATCTCTTTGAAGCAGCTAGGGTGGAAGAAGTGAAGGAACGGATGGCGCAGCTGAGGCCGGATAGCAAGCGGCTGTGGGGCAAGATGAATGCAGCGCAAGCGCTGGCGCATTGCTCGGCGGGTCTGGAGCTGGCGGTAGGGGACAGGATTCCACCGCGGTTGTTGCTGGGCCGGATCATTGGGCGGATGGTGAAGCCGATGGCGCTTGGGAACGACGAACCGATGCGTCGGAATTCGCCGACGGTGAAGGATCTTGTGGTGCAGGATGAACGGGACTTGGGAAAAGAACGGGAGCGGCTGTGCGGATTGATCGACCGGTTTGCCGCGGCCGGGCCGGCGGGGTGCACCACGCATCCGCATAGTTTCTTTGGGCGGAATGATCCACCGACGCAGCCGCCTCCGGCGCAGAGCCCTTGTCGTTAGGGGGCCATTGCCGGTGGATGAGGGCCAGTCCGCCGCGGCGGACGACTTTCCTGCTTCACGGGGAAGGATTTCAATTCTTCATTCTAACGGCATACGGAGGAAAATTCATGCCATCAGACACGCAAACGGCTCCCGTCTCGAAGAAAAGCCTCTGGGCCGGACGTATCATGAGCGGATTGGTTATCGCGTTTCTCACTCTTGACGTGGCCTTTAAATTCGTAAAGCCGGCTCCAGCACCTGTCGTGGAGACATTCGCTCGCCTGGGATGGTCCCTCAGCCTCGCGCCGGTTCTCGGGATCATCTTGTTGGTGTCCACCGTCCTCTATGTCATTCCGAATACCTGCGTTCTTGGCGCGATCCTGCTGACCGGTTATCTTGGTGGCGCCATTGCCACGCATTTACGCATCGGCGATCCGTTATTCAGCCATGTTTTGTTCCCGACGTATTTGGGCGTGCTGCTCTGGGGTGGTCTCTACTTGCGCGAACCACGGCTCCGCGCTCTCATCCCGCTGCGAACTCCGAAGGCGACCTAGTCGTGCCGCGCGCCGTGAAGCACTTTCACCGCGTGCGGCAGCAGATGTGCCACCGCCTCCAGTGATTCGACGGCGCCCTTAGGGCTTCCTGGCAGATTGACGATCAGCGTCTTAGTCCGCACGGCTGCCGTTCCGCGGGATAAAACTGCCGTCGGGGCGTGCTCCAGGCCCTTGCGGCGCATCTCTTCGGAAAGTCCTGGCACGATCCGGTCGGCCACTGCCTGAGTTGCCTCCGGTGTGTTGTCTCGCGGCCCAATTCCCGTTCCGCCCGTAGTCAAGAGAACATCCACGCGTCCGGAATCCGCCACCACGCGCAACTGCTCGCGAATATTTGCGGGATCGTCGGAGACGTGCAACATCGAGGTGATTTCCCAGCCCAGTCCGCGGCAGAACGCCACAACGGCGGGGCCGGACAAATCCTCGCGCTCGCCCTTGGTTACTGAGTCGCTTATCGTAATGACCGCAACGCGCATCAGGAAGGTTTCTTCAGGAGACTCACGGCGTCTCGACCGTATCGCGATTGGCCTCGTCCATCAGCCGCATCGCTTCCATCAATAGGCCCGTCGTGTTGCGCGTGGTAGTCGTTTTTGTCGAGGCATTCGCGGCGTTGAAATCGATTTCGAATTCCCCCGCCGTCCACAACACTACTTTGTAAACCGCATCGTCGCCGATGACATTTCCGATTTTCGCGTCGCGGCATTGCCCGCTCGCAAAATAAAGTTCGCCTTGCGCGCCGTCGCGCTGCACGATCAACCGGCAAGACTTCTGCCCCATTTCCAATGACTGCATCAAGTCGATCATGCTCATCTCTTCCAGCCGCCCTTGAATGACGCCCGGCCGCGACGCTTTCTTCTGCAGCTTTTCGAGGTGCAGGCGATCGACAACTTTTTTCGTGATGCGCACCAAATCCTTGATCAAAAATGGCTTGGGGATGAAGTCCTCGACGCCATCCACCAGCGGCCTCAACCGCTCTTCGATGTCCGGCCGGCTGGCCATAAACAGGAATGGAATATGCCGGGTCGACTCGCGCGCGCGCAGTTTCTCAAACAGTTGCCTCCCGTCCAGTCCGGGCATTTTGTAATCGCAGAGGATCACGTCCGGCGGTGCGTCCACAACCTTCAGGAGCGCGTCCGCCCCGTCCGTGGAGATCTCGACCTGGCAGAATGGCTCGAGTCCCTTCACGATCAACTCGCGCACCAGCGGATTATCGTCCGCCAGCAACAATTTTACGGTTTTGTGCCCTGCCGAACTCATCGCCCGCGCCTCTTCACAGCCTTCCGCCGATGGAAATCTCCGCTTTTCCCGCCGGTCTTCTCGGTGAGAACGATGTCCGTGATTTCCATACCTTTATCAAGGGCTTTGCACATGTCGTAGACTGTGAGGGCCGCAGCGGTAACGGCGACCAAGGCTTCCATTTCCACGCCGGTCTGGGCGGCCGTGGTCACTGTGGATCGTACTTCCACGCCATTTTGGCACAGCCGTGCGGTCACATCAATGTGCGTCAATGGCAGTGGGTGACAAAGAGGTATCCACTCCGCGGTCTTCTTAGCCGCCGCAATTCCCGCGATTCGCGCCACTTCCAGCGGATTCCCCTTCGGGTTCTTCAGCCGCCGCACGGCGCTCACGACGCGGGCGCTCATTTTCACAAAGCCCTGTGCCGCCGCCGTCCGCGTCGTCACCGCTTTTTCGGACACATCGACCATGCGCACTTCGCCTCTTTTTCCGTAATGCGACAGCTTCGCCATACCCGTACGCCTAGACGATGTCCTTCCTCAGTAACACGGAAACACTCTCTCCTATCTCTATCTTCTCTCGGTCTGCCGGCACCATCAGAAAACAATTCGCCTTCGCCAATGCTGCAATATCTCCCGAGCCTTGCCACTTCAACGCTTTCACTTCCGGCACCACGCCTCTCCACTCAATGCGCGCGGGCAAAAAATGCGTCAGCCCGGGCTTCTCCTTCATAGCCTCCGCCAATCGTGCCTCAAGTAGTGGCAGTGCACGTGCCTCTGCACCGCTCAACAAATCAATCGCCGGCGCCACAAACAATTCGAACGTCACCATCGTCGAAACAGGATTTCCTGGCAAACCGAACACCGGTTTGCCCTGGCACATTCCGAACACCGCCGGCTTCCCTGGCCGGATCGCCACTGCATCGAAGAAAAACTCCGCACCCATTGCTTTGAGCGCGTTTTCAACCAGGTCGTACTTCCCCATCGAGACGCCACCCGACAGAACGAGCGCATCTTCCTTCAACCCGCGCTCGATTTTCTCTCCCAAGTCCTCGACGCGGTCCGCCGCATTCCCCAAAACAACTGGCTCGCCTCCAGTAATATGAACCTGCGCGGCAAGCGAGACGCTATTGCTGTTTCGTATCTGAAACGGACCAGGTACTTCGTCGATCAAGACCACTTCGTCTCCGGTGGACAGAATGGCTACGCGCGGCCTACGCGCGCATTCCAACTGCACCGCGCCCACTTGTGCCGTTAGCGCCAGCTCCGCATATCCCAGCCGCATCCCGGCCCTCAAAATGGTCTGCGCAGCCCCTGCCTCGCTTCCCCTGGGCACGATGTTTTGCCCAGGCAGAGCCGCCCGTTCGAATCGCACCACTTCGCCCTCACGGCTCGTGTGCTCAATCATCACGACCGCATCCGCGCCTGCCGGAACCGCCGCCCCCGTCATGATTTGCCAGCAGGTTCCTGCCTCCAGCGCTTCCCGAACCGCGTCTCCGGCTTTGATTTCCCTCACACATTTCAGCTCCGCTTCCGGTGTCGCCTCTTTCGAACGAACCGCGTACCCATCCCGCGTCGAGCGGTCGAATGGCGGATACTCGCGATCCGTCTTCACTTCTTGCGCCAACACCAATCCCAGCGCATCCCACACGCTCACAACCGAAGTCGCGCGCGGTCCTTTCCTCCTCCCAACTTGTTCGATGACTTTGTCTCGGGCTTGCTCGTAGCTGAGCATGTGTGAGGTTTCGTAGCGGCGGGCTTCAGCCCGGCCGCCTTTCTTTGCTCTTCTTGGCTTCCGCTCTTCTCTCTGCGAAATCGGTGTCTCTGCGTTTAGTCCTGTTTTATAGCCACCGCGCCAGCAACGTCCCAGCCGGCACAATCGTCGCATCCCGTTCCGGCCCAGTAGAGATCATTCCGATCTCCACCTGCAAAAAATCAGAAATAAACCGCAGATACTCGATCGCCGCTTTTGGTAGCTTCGCGCCGTCTTTCACGCCGTAGGTAATTTCATTCCAGCCCGGCAGAGTCTTGTATTCCGGCGTGACGTGCTCGTACTCTTCCGCAAGCGCCGGCATTTCCTTCATTGGCGTCCCCTTGTACTTATAACCCACGCAAACTTGAATTTCCCGCTGCGTATCGAAAACGTCCAGTTTTGTAATCACCAGCGAATCGATCCCATTGATCATTTTCGCGTAGCGCAGCACCTGCAAATCCAGCCACCCGCACCGCCGCGGCCGTCCGGTCACCGCCCCAAATTCTTTCCCACGCTCGCGCACTTCTTGCGCGTCCAGATCAGGCATCTCTGTCGGAAACGGTCCGCCGCCCACTCTGGTCGTATACGCTTTGGAAATTCCAAGCACATGCTTGATCTTCGTCGGCGGCACACCTACGCCCGTTGCCGCACCGCCGGAAGTCGCGTTCGACGAGGTTACGTACGGATACGTCCCGTGGTCGATGTCCAGCATCGTCCCCTGCGCGCCCTCAAACAGCACGGACTTCCCCTCGTCCAGCGCGCGGTTCAACAGTTCCGCCGTATCGCAAATGTATCCGCGTATCTTTTCGCCCAGCTTCAGCGTTTCCTCCACTTCATGGGAAAAGTCGATGTCCGCCCCGTACGCGCCTTTGGCCAGCCTGTTCTTCTCCGCCACCACGTGCGCGGCTTTCTTTCGAAACAACTCCGGCTCCAGCAGGTCGCACATGCGCAGCCCCCGCCTCGCCATCTTGTCTTCGTAAGCCGGCCCAATCCCACGGGAAGTCGTGCCAATCTTGTTCGCACCGCGCGCGCCTTCCGCCGCTTTATCCAGCTCCCGGTGATACGGAAAAATCAGGTGTGCGCGATTGCTGACGTGCAACCGTCCCTTCACATCGATCCCGGCTTTGGAGAGCGTCACAATTTCCGCCACCAGCGCCGCCGGATCCACCACAGTTCCCGTTCCGATCACCGCATGTTGCTTTGGCCGCAAAATTCCGCAAGGTATGAGCTGCAACACGTAGCGGTCTTTTCCAATAATGACCGTGTGCCCCGCGTTGTGGCCACCCGCCACACGCGCAATGTAATCAAACGATCCTGCAAGATAGTCCACCACCTTGCCTTTGCCTTCATCGCCCCACTGCGCCCCCACCACCACTACGGATTTCATTCTTAACCTTTCTCCTCACACCTTCAGGCCCATCAGGGCGCTGTCCAATGGATCGAGGCCGCACCCTTCCCTCTCTGTCACTTCCTGAGAGGAAAATTACTGGCGGGAATTCGCGGGAAACAACAATTTAGAATCGTACGCTGGCCTTGCCCTCAACGCAAGCAAGCCATGCGCGCGGTTCTATTTCGACAAATCTCGATACCGGAAACAACTCACCAGGTGATCGTTCACCATGCCAGTGGCCTGCATCAACGCGTAGCAAATGGTTGAGCCGACAAATCGAAACCCTCGCTTCTGGAGGTCTTTGCTGAGTGCGTCGGATTCCGGAGTCTTTGCGGGGACGCGCTTAGGCGTTTTCCGGGCGTTCTGTTTGGGCCGGCCACCGACAAAGCGCCACACGTAAGCATCGAACGTTCCGAATCCTTTCTGGACCTCGAGGAAGGCGCGTGCGTTGCCGATAGCCGCGTCGATCTTCAAGCGGTTGCGGATGATTCCTGCGTCGTGAAGCAATTCGCGAACTTTCTTCTTGTCATAGCGCGCTATTTTGACGGGATCAAATCCATCAAACACTTCACGATACCTCGCACGTTTCTTCAAAATCGTGTCCCAGCTCAATCCCGCCTGCGCCCCTTCCAATATCAAAAACTCAAACCATTTGCGCTCGTCATGCACGGGCACACCCCACTCCTCGTCGTGATAAGGAATGTTCAGCTCATTCGCCGCCCAGGGACAACGCACTTTCGTCACAGGTTGACTTGTCGTCATGGTATTGTCGTCTCACTCCCGCCCCAAATTTTCATTCCTTTTCCGGCTCTGCGATTAACCACGGCTGCTGCCAGATGAAATGATGCGTTCCAGGAATCGGCCGCCACCCGTCCGTAGGATTGCCGACTTCCGCATTCCTGGTAATGACCGCTCTTGCCCCGACGCAGGAGAAGAGCGCGAGAATCTCCTGCCTTCGCGCAGCATCCGCGGCCACGTAACGCGGCTGCTCGCTCGCTGGAACCTCCACGATGATCCGCACGCCCGCCAGATGCGCCCAGTAAGCGCCCAGGCCGGTCCCGATATACCCCACGTCCGTTCCCGGCGAAATCCCAACCGCGTGAAGCTGTTGCGCAACAACCCACGGCTCATAGGGCTTGTTGCGCATCACATCACTTAGGTCGCGTGCGGCCGCCCACGCAATAGCAAGCACAGGTACAAGACCCGCTAGTAGAATCATGCGGCTGCGAAAATGTGCTCTGGCCTTTTCAGACAAGCGCAAACTCGAAAGGCCCCACATTAGCAACATCAAAGCGAACCCGTTTAAGAATCGTTGCTCCACGTGTACAAGCGCGTACATCCCAAGCGCCGCAAAAGACGGGACCCACACCCAAAGGAGTTTCTTCCCTTCAAATTTCCAGTTTCCGTTTTTCCTCGCCAACAATATGAGAGCAAGGAACACGACGTACAGCGCGCCTGTCCGCGAGATCAACTTGAGATAGACGTTGGCCGCCCGAAACAAAGCCCAAGCTTGTCCCCTCAGCGAAAAATGAGGCTTGATTCCTTCATACCAATACGAGGGATCGTACCAAAGCGGATAGCTTCCATGGATTGGCTGGGCGAATTCGTATGGCGCGGGATCCGACGAAAGCTGTCGCATCGGATGCGCAGGCACTCCGGTACCCGGCGGCTGGCCGTGCCAGTGGACCCACAAAGGCGCACGGTCGACGTACATGGCGTAATTGAGTGCTCCCGAATCTCCAAACGTTAGTCGTCCCTTCTGTGCCGACAGTGCGCTGATCAGCGGCAGTGCGAAGCCCGCAAACAGCGCCGTCGCCAGTAGAGTACGGAAAGCTGCGGCGCGGAAAGAAGCCCCCGCGATGCGGCAGAGATAGAAAGCGCTGAACAAAAAAACGAAGGCCAAAGGAAACATCGCCGCTTTCGCCAAATAGCCTAGTCCGAGCAATCCGCCAAATCCGGCAAACACGAGCCAGCCGCCCCGCCCCCGCCGGATTCGAAACAGCAGCGCCGTAGCGAGAAACACCAACACAGCGACGCAGAGGTCCGGCGTCACCCATGCAGCGCCCAGCCAAAAGTAGCTAGCCCAGAGAAAAAAAACGTAACCCCAGATCCACAACGTTCGCGCGGAAACCGGCAATGATTTCTCGGCTAATTCTCCGGACGTTTGCCGTTGCAGGATTAATTCCTTCAGAAACAGCTCAAACGAGGCTAGGCTCGCGACATACACGCCAAAATTCAGCAAGTGCGCAGCTGTAAATTCCCACTGTACTGGCGGATGGAAGGACCGAAAAACGACACTCAGCAAAAAGGGATACAGCGGACTCCAATACCCGTTAACAATCTGGTGCAAACCGCCTCGCGCCGTAGCCCAGCCAATTTCGATATACGAAATGCTGTCGGGCGAAACCTCATTGCGGTGCGCCCACGCGTTCAACAGCCCCAAGACCAGGATCACGCACCAGAAGAAGATTCGAGAACTAAGCTTGGAAGGCCTGCCTGCCGAAGAAAGCGGATCCAGCTGTTCCGCCTGCAGGCCTCGCGGTTGCTGCACTTTTCCTCCGCCGCTAAAAATTTGATTGAAACAAGCGCGAAGATTATGTCAGGACTCACGCACGCCGCGATCACTGAAACGGGGGCGACCAACAAAAAATCGGGGCGCTCCGATTAAATCGCGGCGCCCCGCAATTTCCCTCCAGTTTACGCAATATGCCGTTGCAGCGCTTTGGTGATCTGTTCCTTCGGCACTGCTCCCACGATCTGTTCAACGACCTGCCCATTCTTGAACAACAGCAGTGTCGGGATTCCCTGCACGCGATACCGGCCTGCCGAATTCATCGCTTCATCCACATTCAATTTCATCACTTTGAGCTTGCCCGCGTAGTCGTGCGCGATCTCCGCCACCGTCGGCGCAAGCATGTGGCACGGGCGGCACCATTCCGCCCAAAAATCCACCATGACCGGCTGCGAATTGCTCGCCGTCAAAACTTCCGCCTCGAAATTTCCATCCGTTGCCGACTGAATTGTATTGTCTGCCATGTTCTTTGTCCTCAGCAGCTTACCCACCCTCGGCGGGCCGCTGCCTTTCTCTCCTAAGTCGATTTAATTAGATGTTCCAGCAGGCTTTTGGTTTCGTGCGGCTTGCCCCGCAGCCTGAGGTTTCTGCACCACCCCGCGGCCCGCCTGTCCCGAGCCCGGCGCGGCCTTTCCTGCACTTTGCGCGAGGAGAGACATTCCGCGCGCCTGCCGTGCGAGTTCGTACAGCTTCGCATACTCCGCCCCAGGCGTCTTCCAGGAAAAATCCTTCGCCATCCCGTTCAACTGGATGCGCTTCCATATCCGCTCGTCCATGTAATGATGCAGAGCCTGCCGCACCGCAAACAAGAGCGCCTCGCCGGTATATTCCTTGAACTTGAACCCGGTCCCTGTCCCGTGTTCCACGTCGAACGGCTCGATGCTGTCGTCCAACCCGCCGGTAGCTCTCACAATCGGTACCGTACCATACTTCAAGCTGTACATCTGATTCAACCCCGAAGGCTCGTAGCGCGAAGGCATCAAGAACATATCCGCCCCGGCCTCCACTTTGTGCGCCAGCGTGTTGTCGTACGCGATCTTCACTCCCACGCGCCCCGGATATGCCGCCGCCAGCGCCCGGAACAAATCTTCATACTTGCGCTCCCCCGTCCCCAGCACCACCAGCACCAAGTCTTCGCGCATCAATTCATGCGCTTTCTCCGCGATCAAATCGAATCCCTTCTGATCCGCGAACCGCGACACGATTCCAATCACCGGCCGCTCAAGGAGATCGTGTGACAATCCAAACAACTCCAGCAGCTCTTGCTTGCAAACTTGCTTCCCGCTCAAATCCTTCGCCGAATAATTCGCCGCGATCAGCTTATCCTTTTCCGGATTCCACGCCGCGTAATCCACGCCGTTTAAAATTCCCACCAGCCGGTCTGCCCGTCCTCTCACCACTCCATCCAACCCATGTCCAAATTCACGCGTCTGGATCTCCTCCGCGTATTTCCTGCTGACCGTCGTCAAATAATCCGCATAAACCAATCCACCCTTCAGCAGGTTCACGTACCCATAAAACTCAATCCCTCCGGGATGAAACACACTCGACGGAATTCCCACGCGCTCCAGCACGTCCTTCGTGAACTGCCCGTGATACCCCATATTATGAATCGAGAAAACCACTGGTATATCTTTCACCAGCGGATCATCCCCGTAAGATGTCCGCAGCAGCACCGGCACCAGCCCCGTCTGCCAGTCATGGCAGTGAAATACGTCCGTCGGCCACACATGCTTGGCCACCTCAATCGCCGCACGGCAAAATTCCGCGTACCGTTCCGGGTTGTCCGGATAATCCCCGCTGCTCCCGCCATACAATCCATCGCGATCGAAATACTCCGGATCATCCACGAAGAAATACCGCACACCATTCAACGTCGTGCCATTGGCAATGCCCGGAAAGCGGAGCCGCGCCCCTCCCATCGGAATCGTCAAGCTCGGCATCACCACCGCCGTCGCCTTCGTCCCGTGGTACCGCGGCAACACCACCGCCACCTCGTGGCCCTGCGCCACCAACGCTTGCGGCAGCGCCTCCACCACGTCCGCCAGGCCGCCCGTCTTCGAAAACGGCAGCCCCTCCGATGCCACAAACAGAACTCTCACGGTTTGTTCACCACGCGCCTCATAATGACCTTACGCTATCGAACCCCTCAGTGCCCGTCAAGCAGGCGAATACGCACTTGAGCCCCGCACTCACGCATGTGCGGCCGCTGGAAAGGGAACCGCGAGCCTCAAAGTCCTCGCTTCCCTTAGTAGCAGCACTCCATCGGCTGAGAACCGATGCCGATTTTGCCTGGTTCTTTCTTGAGAATGGTGCTGTTTCGCACAGTATTGAAACTCATAAAGCCTGATACTCAGGTCTCGAAGCATTTCGAAGGAGACTCATGTTCAAGATTTCAAGTATCACCCTGGCAGTAGCAATAGCCCTTGGCGCATCAGCGCAAGCGCAGGACCAAAAACATGCGCCGGCAGATTCCGGCAATCCAACACCGACTTATCGCATCAATGTGGTGAGCCGTACTACCCGGGCGGTGAGCTACAGACACCGCAGTGGAGCCACAAAGATCAATTTCAGAGGCACCGATTTGATGCCTGCTGCGGCGGGCGAAGCCAAAGTCGAAAGCAAGCGCGGTGCGCTTGAAGTCGAAGTCGAATTCTCCGGCCTGGACCGCCCCACCAGCTTCGGCAACGAGTATCTGACTTATGTCTTGTGGGCGATTTCGCCGGAAGGCCGCCCCGTGAATATCGGTGAAGTACTTGTCGGCGATAACCACCGCAGCAAGTTGGACGTCACCACGGATCTTCAAGCTTTCGCGCTCATCGTGACCGCGGAACCCTATTACGCCGTCCGTCGGCCCAGCAACGTAGTGGTCCTCGAAAACGAGATCCGCTCCGATACCATCGGCGCCACCGAAGTCGTGGATGCCAAGTTTGAATTGATCGATCGTGGCGGCTATATCCCCACGGGCTATAAGTTCGACCCCGTCATTCTCAACGCCAAACTGCCCCTCGAATTCTTTGAAGCCCGCAATGCACTGCGCATTGCACAATCTGCCGGCGCCGAACGATACGCCGCCCCTAGCTACGAAAAAGCCGTCAACCAGATGAATGAAGCTGACGCGCTCGCCACCGGGAAGCATGGAAACAAGAAGTCGCTTTCTGCTTTGTCCCGCGAAGTCGTTCAGACCGCCGAAGACGCTCGCGAAATCGCCGTGAAACACATTGACGAAGAACGCGCCGAAGGCGAGCGCAACGCGGGAACGCGTCGCGAATCCGCCGCTAGGGATCGCGCCAACGATGAATCGCGCCGCCGTGTCAACGCCGAAGCCCTTAGCGCTGACGCCGTTCGCGACCGCGATGAAGCGAATCGCAAGAACCGCGATGCCCAAGCCGCCGCTCAACAGTCTGCTGGCGCTCAAGCCGATGCCGAAAGAGACCGCAACGACGCTCAACAAAAGCAACACGCCGCCGAAGCTGACTCCGACCGCAATCGTGCCGCCGCCGTTTCATCCGATGCCCAGCTTCAACAGGCTCTTCGTGAACGCGAGGAACTTCGCGCCCGTCTCCTCCAGCAATTCAATTTGATCCTGGAAACTCGCGACACCGCCCGCGGCCTCGTCGTCAACATGTCGGATGTGCTCTTTGACTCCGGCAAGTTCACCCTCCGCCCGCTGGCCCGCGAGAAGCTCGCCAAAATATCCGGCATCGTGCTCGGTTACCCATCGCTTAGGCTCGCCGTTGAAGGCAACACCGACAGCGTTGGCACCGAATTGTTCAATCAGGACCTCTCGGAGAAGCGCGCCGAAGGCGTCCGCACCTATCTGACACAGCAAGGCGTCCCGGAATCTTCGACCACCGCAACGGGCTTCGGCAAGACTCGGCCCATCGCGTCAAACGATACCTCCGAAGGCCGTCAGCAAAACCGCCGCGTCGAGTTGATCGTCTCGGGCGAAGTGATCGGTACCAAGATCACTTCTCTCAGCTTGCAACCCATCGCAGCAGTCACATCTCCTCAGTAAGCACCCTTCAAAAAAGAGCCGGCTCCCCCTGGAGCCGGCTCTTTTTTCATATGTTCTCCCGATGGGTTTCACAGACAACCGGATGATGTCTTATCAAGAGCTATCAAGGGAATCACGAAAACGATTTCGCACTGATAACTCTGCGGGTTTCAACGAGCGCTCTCCTTTGAGTGCCGCTCAATCAGTCGTTTAGTCAACAAGACGAGGCCGAAGATCTGTGTCCATTCCGAAACGATGTTTCCGACCACCTGTCCCCACTTGGCTTCGGAGTCGATCGAGGCATAGAACACTACCCAACCGATTCCAGTGATTAGCAGGAAGATGCTGAGTGAGTGGCTGCGCAATCGCTCCAAGACCGGACTTAAGAGTTTCTGAGGTGGACGCCGACTTTCAGCCGATCCTTTTTCGTACAAGTACTTGGTCGCAAATACCATAATTACGACACCCGACCAATCGGCGATTGCATTGCCAAAGAATGAGCCAATATGAGTTCTAGGGCTGGAGATACTGTATAGAGCGATCCACAAAACGAGAATTCCCGTCGAGGCGATGCTTAGCGAATGCTGATGAATAAAGGTCTGCTTGGGGACACGCGTTTCAAGCATTCCGGGTCTCCCACCCCACGGTTGCAAAATCGGCGGCTAACTGGCGACATAAAGATGTTGGCCCGCAAAACGAACCGAAAGCCTCCGGGCTACAACTTCATTTCGTTTTGTCGTTGCCGGGAGACGCTTTTGCGGGATGCAGCTTGTTATAGTCTTTTATATACACGCGTAAGCCGGAGTCCGGGGTAATTTTTGCATAGCCCGCCGAAAGTTGTTCCTTGTAATGATCCAGGAAGAAATCGAGTGAATCATTTGGATCCATGTCGATGAGGATCAAATCCGCATCGTTCATGACCAGCTTGCCGAAGCGGAGACGATTGTGCTTGTAGGACATGTAATTTCCGGTGCGGATATTTTTCACCGGCTTGGCGTCCGAACCGCCGAAAACCTGAATAATGTTGTCGGCTTCAATTCGCACGGAAACCACCTTGCCCTCAATATGGGGAGGCGGCAGGATCTGTTCAAGATCCAGGATCAAATCGTCCTCTTGAGCCTCCACGCCCGGAACCTTGCCCTCTTTGATCAACTTCCCTAAATCGATACCAAAGAGATCCATCAGGCCTTTTACCGGGAGATGCATCGCCTTGATCTTCTCGCTGTGCAGGCGAAGTTTTCCGTCATCAGTGGGAATGAGAATCCCCTCCGTCTCGAACGGGATGTCCCCCTTGTCATGGAGCTTTCCCTTCACTTTCAGGCGCCCCTTCTCAACGCTGATCGATAGTTCGGTTAAGGGGGAATGCGGACGCGCGAAAACATAAGAATTGAGAACGTTCGCCAGGTTTGATGAATCTATGGCGATCTCCGCCGTGCTTATGCGCAGGTTAAACGACTCTTTGTCGTCGAAGATGGGGAATTCATTTTTGCCGAGGGGCACGAGCACACCGTTCAATGATTTTATTTCCACCGCCACGGTTTCCGAAAGGCGAAACGTGACGTTGCTCATCTGCGTCTGGACCGTGCCCTCCTGTTTATTGTTAGTCGGAGAATCTTGGCTGGCGACCATTTCCGGAGCCGCAACGCAAAGGAGAACGAATAGAGCCCGGGATATCAAAAGCGGTAAGGATAGGTGGAACGACGCCAACAGGCCTCTTACAAATTGCAAAATTACACCTCTGGCAGATGTCAGTGCTTAACCTGCGCCTCGCTCCTGGTGCGCTAGGTCCAGCGGCGATCCCAGGGGGTATCTGATCGACGTTTTACTCCAATCGCGCGCTCAGGATGTCCGGAAAACGAGCCTGGACGACGGCGTCCGCTGACGTGCAACAACAAGCTTGAGACAATCTGCCCTTTAGCGGCCTTCGTTAATCGTTGTCCGGATGGCTGTGGCGCCAATTCCAGTAGTGTCTCCGCACTCTGTAGTGCTGACGGTGGTACTCACGGTATCTCCAGTGTTGTTCTTCCAGGTAGCGCCTGTAGGCGCGGTCTTCGCGGTCGTTCCAGTCATGGTAATCGCGGTGGTCCCGATCGTAGATGCGGACCTGAACAGTGCCTTCCTGAGGTTTGGGGCTGGCCATGATTACGGTTGGTGCAGCAATGGCAGCGGCCAGGATTAATAAACCGATACAGCGATCCATGTAGCGCATGATGTGTCCTCCAAGCCCGAGATACTCGGATTCAGGACCCCGGTACCGTTGACTATGCACCCCTGGCGTCGCCACGTATGTACTGAACAGCACGTATCTCCAAACTTTCTATCCTTTCGCAGCCAACGCCGACTATCTACCGGCTGCCCGCTGGGGACCTTTTCCAGACGACCCTCCTAATAAATTCCTGACAAACCTCTCAGGACTTTTTAGCCTCTCTCCTCCTACTCTCCGGGCTACGCATTCACGCCAGCCCGGGTGAGGCCCTCATGTCGCTTACCGTATTCCTCGCGTTTTGCATTCTCGGATGTGACTTCCTGCTCTACGTCCTGTTCCAGTGGGTCTACGGCGAAAAGCACAGAAACCATCCCCGCCGCCCAGCCGCACGCCGTGAAAAGCGCCGCACCCTCTCCGGCAAGCAAGCCGAAGTGTCTCGCGTACTTCCGTTTCCTGAACGCACCATGCACTACCGCACCGGCTATTACTGATCGCGGCGCACGAAAGACAAGCCCGATTGCGTACTTTGTTGCTATGCGCCGCCTCATCATTTCCTTGTTGACGCTGGCGCGTGTCGCTCTGCCAGCTCCTTTCTTGGCAGTCTTCTTCGTGAGCATTCATGATGATATCGAGACCGAACAAAGACAGGTCAATTTAAGAGTGCGCCAACAATTCGTGACAAATGCCGCCACGTTTGGATCGGGCGTCGTGTCCGCGACTCCCGGCCAAAGTGAAAGCTCAGGCTGAGTCCGGAAAAATGGACCGAAAGCGGGCCCCCCGAATAACTTTGCCGCGAGGGAGCAAAGCCCTCGATGCCACCATAGCCTGAAGGACCAAGCCGCGTGTTCTGCACGTGAAGCGTGCTTTGAAAGGCGTCCAGTTGGAGCCTTCCGCCCCAGAGTTGGACGAGCGGCAAGGTCGATTGCGTAAGGGTCAAAGTCATCATCTTGTCCATTGGCGAGAAATGTTCCAGGCTGGGGTCATGCTCGAAAGTTCCCGCGGACGAAAGACTGAAGCGGGCAGGGGATTTTCCGGGATCCTGGGACAGCAGGGAGAAAGGGGCCAGCAACGAGGCCGATACCGTTCGCCGCAGCGTCAGAATCTGCGCACTATGCCCTTGCGCTGGAACGATCTGTGGCACGCGTGTTTGCCCTTCCGCCGGCACGTGGCTGCCCAGAAACATTCCGAGCAGCAAAATGAACCGTTTGTACATCACAAGATTTCTCTTTCGTCTAGTTCCTACTCCCCACGGAAGCCAAGGAATGGGCTTCGCGCGTCTCCGGATTCCCTTCGCGAGTCGTTACTCGCCGACTACACAGAGAAATGCGTTTTCGCATGGACCAGTCATTCAGACTGTGGCTGATCTGCCTCTGAGGAAGTGCAGGACGAGCATAACTATACCGATCACAAGCAAGACGTGAATGACGCCGGTGGAAACGTGAAACGCCAGGAAACCAAGTAACCAGAGAACGATTAGAACCGCGGCGATTAATCCAAGCATGGTTTCAACTCCTTTTACCTTTTAGCACGCTCCAATTAGAATTCTCTTGTCACGCACCTCAGGGATGCTGACTTCTCATTGGATTCGTGCTTATGGTGACAAGGTTGGCAGATTAGAGATTTGAAATCTGTTCGATATGAGTCATATCCTCAAAACAAACGTGAAGGCAGACCCTCGCGGGCCACTCCATGAACGCCAGCGTCGCACGCGCTGTCCATTGGCTGCTGATTCTGTAAAGCGCTGAAGTTGACTTAGTCGTGCAGGACGACAGTCAGGAGGGAATTGTTGACGTGGATCTCGCCGTTGTACTCGATGAAACCCAGTTTTCTGAATTTGTTCATGAAAAAATTGACCCGGGAGCGCGTTGTGCCGACCATCTCAGCCAGCGTCTCTTGCGATACTTTGGGAAGCACCTTTTGGGGCTGGCCCGGCGCGCCATAGCGCGCGAGCAGCAGCAGTGTGCGTGCCAGGCGTTTCTCGCTGGAGTTGAAGAGCTGGTCTATCAGGTCCTCTTCGACCCGAATATTCCTGCCGAGCATGTAAGCAATGAAGCGGTCGGAAAACTCGTGTTCCTCGTGGAGCACGCGAATCATCTCGGCTTTCTCAATCACCAGCGCGGTGGTAGGTCCAATCGCCGTCGCCGTCGCCACGCAAATGGACTGGCCTGCAAGGCACCCTTCTCCCAAAAAATCGCCCGGTCCAAGGATCGCCACAACTACTTCTTTGCCGCCCTCATTGACGACACTAAGTTTCACGCCGCCTTCCTGAATGTACATGACATTCCTGGCGGGATCGCCCTGAGCGAAAACGGTCTCGTTTCCTGGGTACTTGACAACTCTCCTGCCCAGACCGGTAGAGTCGAGAAACGATTCCACATCGAAAACAGGGGTTCTCAAACTCGCTTTTTGGGGGGCACGAGAAGTCTTAGTAGGTACACGTCGAACTGCGGTAGACACCATGCCGCAGAATGGCACAGATAGATTCTACCGGGTGTTCAATATTGAACAGGGGGTGCTGGCCCCATAGTATTCATAGCTTGAGACTGAATTTCGACGAGTGCTGAGGATGGAAGATATTACAGGTGACTCCTAGCGGCTCGACAGAACTTTCCGCAGCGATTTGTGCACTTCTAACCCCCCATCGTAGTTTATGAATCCCTGCTTCCTGAACCGATTCATGAACACACTCACGCGCGGTCGCGTGGTACCAACCATTTCCGCCAAAACTTGGTGACTTAAGAGGGGGAATCTCCACGACTGCAAGGCCTTTCTTATTCATGTGCGCTAGCCGGAGAAGCACGCTCGCGAGTCGTTTTTCCGCGGACGAAGTCAGCAGGTGGGCCACGTGATCCCGGTACCTCTTGACGCTGGAAAGTAGATAGGCCACCAGGGAATTTGACAACTTATTCTTTTTGCGAAGCATTTGCAGCATCTTTTCTTTCTTGATGGTGCGTATGGAGCTGGCGGTCACGCCACGGCCGTGATACTCGAAGAGGGTAGCCTGCGAGGCAAAGCTCGCCAAAAAAATCATGCACGCCCAGGATCGCGGTTACTGCTGATGGTTGATGTTTCGTTCGGGTGCTGAGCCGCACCCCTCCTTCTTGAATGTAGAAAAGCGTGTAAGCAGGCGCACCTTGCTTGTAAATGTTTTGCTTGTCCCGATAGTGCGTGACCTTTCCGCCCAGGCTGGCGCCTGAGGAAAAACCACCGAGGGGGAGAGACACATGGTTTCCACGTTTCATGAGTTGCTCCTGTTCGAATAGATCGCCCATAGAGGCGGCGGGGCTGCGCTTCCAGGGACTCTTATGGCTTCTCCAGTGACTTCACGGTTTTCCCGTGCGCTTCCTGCGACCATTGCGAAGCCTTGTTGGCATATTCCAATGCTTGTTTGGAATGCTCGTGGGCGGTCTGGTGATCTTGTTTCTCGTGATGTGCGGCGGCAGCGCGGTGCGCGTGCGCGGCGAGTTCGTGGAACTCGGCAGCTCTTTGGTGCGAGTCATGGGGCACAGTGATTCCTATTCTCGGTTGTCGCTTTATCTTGGAGGGTTTCCGTTTTTCAGACTGTTCAATAAGGAACACCCGCGTGGACTCCAAAAAGACGAGACAGCGAAGAACCCGGACTGGCGGCACTGCTTCCTGAACTTCTCCAGCCGTGTAACAATCCCGAGGCCCTTATGAATAGTTTCAAATTTCTAGTTTCTAGTTTCTGATTTGTAGTTTCTAGTTTCTAGTTTCTAGTTTCTAGTTTCTAGTTTCTAGTTTCTAGTTTCTGATTTCTAGTTTCGCTCTTCCCTCCCCCTCGCCTTCCCCAATTCAGTTTTTCAGCACCCTGCTAATCCAAAAGCCGGACCAGCGGGCAAAAGGCAAGCCGCGCCTTGCTGCTCCCGCTTCGCAGGAGTAGGCTTTTAATGCAACGCTAAATCTCGCAGCGAATTTCTGTACTCTGCGGCAGGGGCTCGAGTTTGATGCACTCCGCCGGAATGTTCGCGCGGGGTCTTCAGTACCCAGGAGGTTCCCATGTGGAATAAAAAGAGCACCGATGGGACGATTCCGCCGGATGCGGCAGCGGACTACGAGACGGGGCGGCTAGGGCCGAGCCTGCATGTGAAAGGCGACATCACCGGTACCGAGGATCTGCTGATCGACGGCTCGGTCGAAGGACTGATCCATCTTGATGAGCGCAAGTTGACGGTCGGAACCACTGCGAAACTAACCGCGGACATCAACGCCCGTGACGTCGTGGTGTACGGCTCCGTGAAGGGCAACGTGCGCGCCACGGGGCGGATCGAGATCAAGAAGGACGGTTCGATCATCGGGAACTTGACCACGGCTCAGATCATGATCGAAGACGGCGCGGACTTCAAAGGTTCCATCGAAATCGACAGGAGCGCCGCCGAGGAAGCCGGCAAGAACGTCTCCTCGCGCGCCGCGGCGGCTGGCGCGGGGCCGAAAAGCATTTAACAATCCTCACGCCAGGCCGTCCCACCGGGGTTTCTGCAACCGAATTCCTCCATGCCGCAGAATAACTCCCGCCGCATGGCCGCACGCCGCGAGAAACGCCGCGCTCTTTCCGCCAAACAAGTCGATTAGCCTCGCATTCTCCCGTTTCCGGGACGCGCCGTGCGCTACCGCACCGGCTCCTTCTGATCGCGCCGCGTCCCTCACCTGTCATTCCGCCGCAACTGGGCTATCATCTTGGTATCGAGAGGCTCTCGGTGTCCGAATACCTGCCGGCGTACGCTTCAGAATCGCTTCGCCGCTTCCTTGCGGCTTGGAAAGAAGATTTTCGGCTATTACATCTCAGCATGCGTGGTATCCGCATGCTCACAGGGATGCCGGATATATTCGACATGCTTATCGAAACGGACGAAGCCAAAGGCGGCGATAGTGAAAAAGAAAAGCTGAAGAAAGACCTCGTCGAGGCTACGAAAGAGGGTAAGCTAGTGTAGTGCGACGAAATTCCGAGCAGTTATGGAAGAGGAGCGCCTAACCCGTATACCCGCACACTCCAACGCGAGGAGAGTTAACTACCGGCAGGCACATCTCGTCGCCGCACTTGTGTGCGACGGCGCACGCTTCACAAAGCCAGCCCTCCCCATTCCACGCGCATTCGGTACAGATTTGGGTGGCGGGCTGGATGCTACACCGCTGGCAGCTTACCTGCGGTGCCTCGTTTCTGGCCAATAGTTGTACGGCACCTTTTGGCAAGCCTTGCTCACGAAGGGCAACAACCTTTAGCACAAGAGCCGTTGGAGAACCGTAGTCATACTCATAAAAGAACTTCATCCCTACCTCAAGCACTTCGCTCAACCGTGCTCTCATGCTCATTTCTTC
>WNEZ01000381.1_pt1 | contig 63609 bp, 58 predicted proteins | sample 5400521 | NCBI WGS metagenome assembly WNEZ01 (sample SAMN13153339, study PRJNA577476) | soil metagenome | isolation source: 120 cm saprolite under Douglas fir tree site 2 hole 1 replicate 1 | place: USA:California | collected 2015-04-18
TGGACGGCGGCCCCGGCCGACAGTTGACGAACTTCGGTTCCCTCAAAATCTACTCTTATCAATGGTCGCCCGATGGCAAGAGCCTGGCCCTGGTGCGCGGAGATTCTCCTTCGGATCTGGTATTGATTCAGAATTCTCCTGGGAAGTAATCAGAACCCGCTTTGGACTCCGGGCGAGTAGTTGGCCGTACGGAAACTATCCATAACGGGCTTATGGGAAGCTGTATTAAAGGACTTGTCAATCCAGATCATGAATGATAAAGGACGTTGTCATTCATTATATTGCAAGACCTCTTGTTGCAGTGGCAAGCACATCGTGGGCTCACCAGCCCGCGTTGAAACCGGTCATGCTATGGCGCGAACGGTCTCGGAGCGCTTGGATAGCAAATACTTGGGGACCGGTTGTCCCGTATGGTCCCGTGGATCGCGGCGATGGTCGCCGGAATCACGGCTACAAGCGGATCAAAGGTTGCAATTGAACTACGAACCCACTGAGTCACGAAGATGTCGAGAGTCATTTCACAATCGAACTCGCAAAGAAGTAGAACCTCTGACCATCAACTTCTGACGGGAGAATTGGCATGGAGAACGGTTCCTTGCAAAGCGAGCACAGCAAATGCCGCGAGAAATGATATGGATTGAGAAAGAGCTTCCTAGAGCGAGCCTGCTCGGTATGTGGATGGGAGTCAGAACAACGCTGATCTGGTCGGAACCAAACTTCTACACGCCAGAACCTGTCAGAACATTTAACCCTACTGCCTCGGTGACGTGGCCTTCAGGGCGCCTGAGAAACGTATTTCGCAACGGGCAAGTAAACCGAGCCCATCCTGGAGCTGTTGGCATCGCGGACTACAATGCAGAACGCGGCGGGTATCGGTGATCCCGCGTTGCAAGCCTTGCCTGTAGGACGCGTCGTCGAAATCCGGATGGAAGGCTTGCCGGCGGTATGCGTTACAGAAACCGCCGCGCAAAATGCCGGCAATGCTTGACTGCGGCAGCGCTTGAGACTAGCTTGGGATTGCACGAGATCTTGCAAGAAGTACTGCGGTCGAGTCTCGAAGCGGAGGCGATGAGGCCATGAGGTATCAGACGATTGCGTTGTCTGCGCTGGCGCTCGGCTTGGCAGGAATGACCTTGCTTGCATTGCCGGCGCAAGGTCAGGGCCATGGCGGGCGTGGGTTCGCTTTCGCAGGGCCAGGTGCGGCTCATGTCCCCCGGGGCCGTGCACTAGGACGTTCTTTTGTCCGAATGCGCCACGGACGACGGGCTTTTGTCGGTTCGGGGTTCGGGCCAAACTATTATCCTTACTACGATTCAGCAGACTACTACCCTGATTACGATTCTCAAGACGAAGTCGGCGAGGCACCTCCAGCACCGCTCCGAGCGCAGACCGCCGCGCCTGCATCGCCGGCCAAGCCGCCCGAATCACTGGTGATGGAATTGCGCGGGGACCATTGGGTACGGCTTACAAGTCACGGACCGATGGAGACTTCTGAAGAATCCAGCGCGACGGAATCGGGACGTGCGGCCGCGTCAGTACATGTCAAAGGAGCTGTCGCTACCGCGCCAACGCCGCCGCCCAGCGAACTTCCACCCGCAGTGCTTGTATTCCTCGACGGGCATCAGGAAGAAGTGGCGAAATACACGATCGTCGGCACGACTATATCCATCAAGACGGACTATTGGAGCACCGGTTCGTGGATGAGAAAGATTCCAATCGCCGATTTGAATCTTGCCGCGACGCTACAAGCGAATCAGCAACGCGGGGCGAAGTTCAGTCTGCCGTCCAGGCCGAGCGAAGTGATTGTTCGTTGAAGCTTTTACGGCGGTAAAGATTTAGGGAGCAGTTTGCGCGGCTTTCGTCGCCCCGGACATTTCCAATTCCACGTTCACCACATGTTTTACCTTCAAGAAAAAATTGCTGGGATCCTTGATTCCCCAGGTTACATAGGGAACTTCGAATTTACCGGTTCCCGTCCAATGACCTCCCGCTAATTCCGCGTGAACTAGTGCGATTAGGTCGTGATCCGTTCCGTGCATGGAAAAGACGCCATGCAGCTTCACTTCCGACGGACCGGAGACAGCAACTTTGCCTTCCACTTGCGTCGGGTGAAAAACTACTTCTGGATATTTTGCAGTTTCCAGAATCTCTTTGTGCATGCGCTTGTCGCGCGAATCGTTTCCGCTTTCACCGCTGGTGACGAACACCACGATTTCGCCACCAGCTTTTCCGGTTGCCCTATCAAAATGAATGGACCCACTCTTGAAATTGAAGGTGCCGTGAACGGTGTGCAGGCTGCTGTCCACGTTCCAGTGCACTTTGGACTGCGCTGGATCGAGCGCCAGAACAATTTCCGAAGTGGCGGCGGGAGCCGATTGCAGGCGAGGCGGGGCTGCGGCCGCGGAAAGAAAAACCGCCAGGCAGCCGATGAGCAAAACTGACGCTCCGAACGAGCGCGCTCTTGCGCCAATCATGAATGTTCCTCGTCCATTCTTAACCGGCGAGAAGCCGTAAACCAAGCCGCGCCCCCGCTGACACGAGCTGAGACGGCGATTCTTCTCCGGTGTGCGTCGCCAGCAGTCGCGAAAGCAGCTGGGGATTTTCCTGCATGACGCGGATAACTCGCGAACGGATACGCGGATTGCGGCCAAGCCAAAGCATCAGATGGCTCATAAGCCTCGGACGGTGCGCAAGTTTACGATGAGCCCGCTGGTATTGCGTCAGATCATTCGCGGCCATCGCATCTGCCAGCGCGATTGCCTGCTGGAACGCCAAGCGCAGTCCTTCCCCAGTGATGGCGTCTACGCCGCCTGAGGCATCTCCAAGCAGGGCTACGTTTTGTTTCTGCACGTGTTGCAGCGTGCGCATGGAGGAGACGGCGCCGCGTTCCCGACTGCCGAGCTGCGCTCCAGAGAGTTTTTCTTCGAGCCACGGCATTTCGCGGAGCGCGCTCTCGAACAAATTCTCCCCGGGGGCCTGCGCCATCACCACGACGCAAACTTCTTGCTTGCCGATGGGAGTTACATAAGCCTGAGCGTTGCCGGCCCAGTGGATTTCCATGTAGCTGGACCATGGTTTTATGCGGTAGTGGCGGCGGCTTGCGTACCGTTGTCGAACGCGCGCCAGGGAATTGAGACCGCTCCACCTACGCACGCGCGAGCCTTGTCCGTCCGCGCCGACGATCCATCTGGCGCGTATCGTTCTTTTCGCGAGTCGCACGCTTCCGGCGTCAACTCCACCGACAATGCCGGTGACCGGCGAGTTCCACAAAAGTTGCACGCCACATTCTTCCGCTCTCTCCACTAGGCGTTCTTGCAGCACAGGCCGGCGCAGACCAATTCCCTGCTCCCGTGAAAAATCGGCGGAGACGTGCGCACTTTCCTGGATAAAGGAGATGCCGCGAAAGTTTTGTCCTTCCCCATGTTCGAATTTTGCGCCCAGAGATTCCAGGGCGGCCAGAGTCTCTGGCATCATGCCTTCGCCGCATGACTTATCAATTGGAGGGGCTGAGCCGTCGGCGACGATGACGCTAAAACCTTTTTGCCGTGCGGCGATGGCAGCCGCCAGACCGCCTGGGCCTCCGCCGACAATGCATACGTCGGTATCTTGACCCGAGTAGCTCAAACGGCCGCCTTTCGTTTCATATGACTAGTATCCACCGAGGAGCTGTCTGCCGGTTGTCACTTTCTTGTTTCATCGAGCAGGATTCCAAAGTTGCAGGCTGGCGCTGCGGCGGATTCGCCACCAGTTGTTGGCAGAAATGATCGTCGCTCTCGACGAAGCAAGGCGCGAATTTACCAGTAGGTTTACGACTCGCGTGTTTCTGGGTCTCGCGGGGTCTCGTCTCACGTTGTCTCAATAGTTTGATGCGATTGGATCCATCTACGACGCACCTATTGCAAACTTTTTCTAGAACTGGACTGTTACTCAAAGCGGGACGCGCACGTTTACTCGCGGGACGCAATTTTGTTACGGAAAGCGTTCGCGGACGGGTGCCGCGTTTCGGCGGTCGCAGGTACACTAGTTGGCCGGAGGAACAACAGTGAAAACGAGGCGGGAGTTTTTGACGGTAGCGGGAATGGGATTGATGGGTGCGGCGGTGACCTCAGAGGCAACAGCCAATACGCCAGAGAGCTCGGCGCCACCGCAAGAACCGGCCGGGATGCCGCCCGCGTTCGGAACAGCAAAACCCGTAGGTCCGGAAGTTTCCGAGGAAACATTTGTAGAAGCTGAAAAACTTGTTCAAGTGAACCTAAACAAAACTGACGTTGCACAGGTGGCAAAAACGTGGCGCGTAAACCTGGCTCCGCTGTATGAGCGACGCGTGGGACCACGCAAGATGGAGTTACAAGATGGTCTGGCGCCGTGGTCGCGGTGGGATCCGGTGCTTCCGGGAACAAAAGCCGGGCCGGAGCGCAATCGTCTGGTGCGAAGCACGACTGACGTGGGGCCGCTGCCTTCGAATGACACGGACATTGCGTTTGCCACGGTGACACAACTTTCTCGATGGATTGAATCGAAAAAACTCACATCAGAACGGCTGACAAATATTTATCTGCAGCGACTTGAAGAGTTCAGTCCGAAGTTGCGGTGCGTGATTACACTGACCCGCGAGCACGCGCTGGCACAAGCGAAAAAAGCTGATACCGAAATCGCCAAGGGAAAATATCGCGGGCCGTTGCATGGAATTCCCTGGGGCGGCAAGGATCTGTTGGATAGCGCCGGAATCGCTACGACCTACGGCGCAGAACCATTTCGCAATCGCGTGCCCAAGGAGGATGCAGCGGTCGTACGCAAATTAAATGAAGCCGGAGCAGTATTGGTCGCCAAGCTTAGCCTCGGTGCTTTGGCGCTGAACGACATCTGGTTTGGCGGGCAGACCATGAATCCGTGGCTGCTGGAAGAAGGCGCGTCGGGATCGAGTGCCGGGCCGGGAGCGGCGACCGCAGCCGGCCTGGTCGGCTTTTCCATCGGCAGCGAAACCGGCGGAAGCATTGTGTCGCCTAGCATGCGCTGCGGCGTCACTGGGCTGCGGCCTACGTACGGACGTGTGCCACGAACCGGCGCGATGACGCTGTGCTGGTCATTGGACAAACTTGGCCCCATGACGCGCGGGGTCGAAGATGCATTGTTGGTGCTGCAAGCGATTTCAGGTCCGGACGCTGGAGATGTTTGTAGTGTTCCAAGCAAATTGGATTTTGACGCCAGCGCCAGCGTGAAAGGCTTGCGCATCGGCTACTTGCCTGCCTGGATGAAAGAAAATCCAGCGACCGACGTGGACCGCGCGGCGCTTGAGACCGTGAAAAAGGTAGGAATGATTCCCGTGGAAGTGCATTTGCCAGATTGGCCCTACGATTCGCTGCAATTGATCTTATTCGCGGAAGGCGCCGCGGCATTCGAGGAACTCACCCTGAGCCACGACGTGGATCAATTAAAAATGCAGACGTACGATTCCTGGCCCAATCTGTTCCGGCAGGCGCGATTTTTGTCAGCGGTGGACTTCGTGCAAGCCGATCGCATGCGCAGAAAGGTTGCGATCGAGATGGCGCGAATTTTCTCCGAAGTGGATTTGCTGCTGGTACCTTCGCTGCGTGACGAAATGCTGACCATCACCAATTTTACCGGGCATCCATCACTGACGCTGCGCGCGGGGTTCGTGGAAGTAATGCAGGCGCGCAGCGACTGGGCACCCGATCCGGCCAATCCACTGCCAACATTTTCTCCGGCGCGGCGCGTACCACACGGAGTAACGCTCATCGGAAAGTTATTCGAAGAAGGAAAACTGGCGCAGGCCGGCCTGGCCCTGGAGAAAGGCTTTGCCGTGGCACAGGAAAGGCCGAAAGGTTTTTAACTTTCAGGCGTTAGCGCGGCATGATGTATCTGAAAGAACGCCGGCCTATGACTTGTCTGACGGCCCGGGACGCGGTGCCTCATCAATGTCATGAGCGCGCCCGTTTTGTATCGGCGTACGCAACCAGGTTCGCAATGGCGCGATCACTTTCCGCCGAAATGAGTCCGCGCGTTGCGGCACATTTCCCGCAAACGCGCTGACCTGCGGCGCAAATGACGCAAAAAATGCCCGCCAGTCACGAACGAAAGATTCGGTAACTTCGCGCCAGTAAATTAGAAATGGGCTCTCAGTATGGCGTTTGCGCCACGCGTAACCGCTCGCTGGCGGGCGCTTTTCGCGTTGCGGAACAATATGCAGCGTGAGTTGTTCTTCTTGCGGCAGGGAATCTTCCGCAACCGCTGGCGGCTCTGGCTCCGTTCGAATCGCTGCGACAACCGTTTCAAGCTTTGGAGTTTCAAGAGCGGCTGGAGCAGGAGTGCTCTGCTCCGCCACGCGCGCTGTATTCAGTACCAACTGCGCTGGAGTCGCGCATGCCGCTGGATCTTCGTGTCCACGCGTCTGTGCCACCATAGGCGGTTCTTCTTCTGCCATGACAATGGAATCAGGGGTCGGCTGCGGCTGAATCGCCTCCGCCGTTGCGGGCGCGGCTTGGTACGCGTGAGCCTGGGTAATCGGCGCAACAGCTTCCGCTGTCGTTGCCGTTGCGGCCATCGCTCTCTCGACCACAGGAACTTCGGCCGTTACTGGATCTTCCGCTGCGGCCGGCGTGTCCGCGGCCGACACCGTCTGCGCAGGAGTCATAAGGTTCACAGGAAATTTCGGCGCGAACTTGAAGTCCTGATGAGTCGCACGGAACGGCTCGCCGACTAGATCAAATTCCGCCGCCACTCTGCGCACATTCCCCGGCGACACCGTGGTGCTGCGGTCCGCGTAAGCGCCAATCAACGCCTGCTCGCACAAGAGATTGACCACGCGTGGAATTCCTCGCGCATACGAATATATTGTCTCCACTGTCTCTGCCGGAAACGTTTGCGCGCCGGAGCCGCCTGCGCTGCGCAGCCGCGACGCAATGTATTCTTGCGTTTCTTCCAGCGACAAAAGCGGCAGCCTGCAGCGCACCATGATGCGTTGCCGTAGTGCGCGCGATTCCGGACGCCGCAATTTTTCTTCCAGCTCCGGCTGGCCTGCAAGCACGATTTGCACCAGCTTGCCGCGAATATTTTCCAGATTCAGCAGCAAATTCAATTCGCTTAAGGTACGCAGCGACAGAGCCTGCGCTTCATCAATAACGATTACAGGCGAATCGCCTTCCGCCTGCCGGGCATGCAACCAACGGTGCAGCGTCGCCAGCAGGTCGCTTTTCTTGGTTGATTCCACCGGAACATCAAAATCGCGCAAAATAAATTCGAACAACTCCGCCGGGTCAAGGTGCGAGTGAAAAATATAAGAACTGGAAAATTGCCGGCTCTTGAGCCATTGCAAAAAGTGCCGCATCAACGTGGTCTTGCCAGTGCCAGCTTCGCCGGTCAGCACCAGCAGCCCGCGATGAGCTTCGATTCCGAACATCAGTTCAGCAAGCGCGGCTTCGTACGATTGGCCCGAAAATAAAAAACGCGGGTCCGGCGATACGTGAAACGGATTTTCTTTCAGCCCGAAGGAGCGGAACATGTGCTCGTAGATTGTTGTTGTACCCGAAGTAGTCACTGGACACCTGAAGGACGAGTGCTTGGGCAATCGGATTGTAAGCGACCGGAGTTAGTGGGACAACAACAAGATGCGGCTTCTGGGAAAAAAAGTACTACAGGAACCTCTGTACTATGGCTGAATAGTACCTCGTATTAACCATTTACTTACGGGATGTCCGCACGCTTGCACGACTTCCTTTACTCACATGAAAGAGTCTGCGCCCGCCCAGCCAGGGGCAGCGTTGAAAGATGAAAATCTTGTAATTGTTTGTTGACTGCCGGAATACTTTCTTCATTTATTTGCTTCCACATCGCTAGATTCTTCTGCAACGCCACGCAGGTTTCGTGTGAGACTTTTTGCGCAGATGCCGCCGGCCGCATATCTGCTGACTCGATCATCCCGTAATACCGCGAGATGTCGCGATTCATCGGACCGATCCCGGGCGCCTCGCGGCTGCCTTCCGCTGCATCGCCGGCGGCTTTTTGCAATTTTGTCAACGCGTCAAGCAAATCTTTCGCCTGCGGCTTGTCCTTCAGCGCCGCCTGTTGCAGCGCAATCGCGGTCTGCAGCGCGGAATATTCATTGTAAGCACGGTAGCTCGCCTCCATCGCCGCACTGATGGCGTGTGCAAGATTCCATTGCTCGATCAAGTCCGCAGATGATGCGTGAACGCGTGGGTCCAGGACCAACTCAAATTTCTGCCGGTATTGCTTGCCATCCACCGTGAGCACCGCTTCGTAAGACCCCGGAGGTACCAGCGCCCCCGGCGGCTGCTGGCGCGGGGTCTGCCCCGGAATCGCGTGATCCGGCAGCGTGTATTCGATGTAATCGAGCTTCCCGCCGAAATATCCGTACGTGAGCGTCAGCGGATCTTCGCTGCGCACATCCCATACAAAACGATGCAGCCCTGGAGTGGTATCGAGCACAGCCGCTGCGGCAAACCAATAATCCGGCGCATTCCCCACCAGCCCGTTCGAGGCCGTCGCCTTGCTCGAATAATGGCGAACGCGATTACCTTTCGCATCGAACACATCAAACGTAGTTTCGCTTTTCGGGTTATTTTTCAGCCAGTAATAAAAAATCGCTCCGTCAGGCGGATTTTCCGACGCGGGAAATTCCGGCGAAAGCGGCGTCTCATTATTGTTGTCCCAGCGCACTCGCATCGCCGTTTGCGGCTTGAAGAAATGTACCGGCGAATCCGCAGCCTTGGCGTTCAATTCGCGCAGGGGAGAAATATCGTCCACGATCCACAATCCACGTCCGAAAGTCGCCGCGATGAGATCATCGCCATGCACGGCAAAATCCGTGAGTGGCGCGGCCGGCAGATTCAGCTGAAATGTTTGCCAGTGATCGCCATCGTCAAAGGAAACGTAGGCGCCGCTTTGCGTTCCGGCAAACAACAGCCCTTTTCGCTTGGGATCTTCGCGCAGTGCCGCGGCCTGAATATCCTCGGGTAGACTGTTCACAATCTTGGTCCAGGTTTTGCCGGCATCATGCGTCCGAAACAAATAAGGATGATCGTCGCGACGCACTACCCCCACCACGTACGCCGTCTTGGCGTCGTGCGGCGAAGCTTCCACCAATTTTACGTCGCTGCCTTTCGGCAGATCAGCCGGCGTCACATCCTTCCAGCTCCCCGCCCGGAAGAGTTGCACCAGCCCGTTTGAAGTGCCTACCCAGATCATCCCTGCTTCCACCGGCGACGGCGCAATGCTATGAATCGCGCCGTTGCGAGCAAACTGTGCAGCGTCTTGATCATTGGCGTCTTCACCATCGGGATGGTTGAATTCTTCCTCCTCAGGATCCGGCTCGTGCCCGCCGCCAGCCGGCTTCTTCACTTCCGCGGGATGCAACGCCGACGACGTCAGGTCCGGACTGACGACTTCCCAATTCACTGCGCCATCCGAGGTCTTCAGCAAATATTGCGCACCGTAATACATCGTGTGCGGATCATGCGGCGCATAAATAATTGGCGTCTCCCACACCGTGTGATAATTCGCGGGCGGCACGAAAACCGTCGCCAGTTGTCCAGTGGTGCGATCGAGCCGCATCACTGTGCCGAACCAGCCGATCGAATACACCAGATTCGGATTCAACGGATCGGGCGCGATGTAGCCGCTTTCAAAGCCACCGGCGGAAAACCAATCACGGTAGGTAATTTCGCCGTAGTCGCTGCGATTTGGCACCACAATCGTCCCGCTATCCTGCTGCGCCGCGTAAGCGTGATACGGAAACGTGTTGTCTGTCGTCACGTGATAAAGCTGCCCGGTCGGCTGATTGAACCAATCGCTCCATGTCTCTCCGCCATTCGCACTGATGATCGCTCCTTGATCCGTGCCCAGGATCATGCGGTTCGAACCGTCTGGCGCAATCCATAAAACGTGGTGATCTTCACCGCTTGGCGCTCCGCGAAACGCGAAAAACGTTTTGCCGCCGTCGTTCGAACGATACGTACAGGTCTGCATTACATACACAACTTGGGGATGATTCGGGTCCACAAACACGCGGCTGAAATACCAACCGCCCTCGATGCGCGGATCTTTGGTTGCCTGCTGCCATGTCGCGCCGCCATCATTCGAACGGTACAGCCCTTGATTCATGATCGCGAACACGCCGCGTCCCGATGTTCCGGGAATTACAGCCAAGCCAATTCGTCCACGAGCCTTTGCAGGTAATCCTTCCGTTCCAGACTGCTTCCAACTCGTTCCTTCGTCCGCCGAAATATAAATCCGCGATTCACCTGCCAAGTCGCGTTCGCCAGGCTCGCCCGGAGGAGGGTTCAGCGCCGCGTAAAGTATTCGTGGATTTTCTGAAGCAGCCGAAATATCGGCCACTCCGGTAGCGCTGTCAGCATCCGTGAGCGTTTTCGTCCAGGATTTTCCGCCATCCGTGGTTTTGAAAAGCCCGCGCGGTTCGCTGGGAACGGCACTCCCGAAAGCGCCCGCGATCACCACATCAGGATTTGTCGGGTCGACAATAATCGAGCTGATGAAATGTTCTTCGACCATTCCTGCGCTGCTCCACGTGGCTCCCGCATCAGTGGACTTGAAAACTCCTCGGCCTTTGCCTTGTTCGCCAGTCGCCACATAAATAATATTTGCATTGGAAGGTGCGACGGCAATGGCGCCGATGGACGCGACGTGCACTGCGTCAAAGATCGGCTTCCAGGTACGGCCGGCGTCATCGGACTTCCAAACGCCGCCATTTGGCGTCCCCGCGTAATAAAGGTTGGGCTGCCCCGGAATGCCGACGACAGCGGTAACGCGTCCCGCGCGAGGCGTGCCCAGAAAACGCCAGCGCAGTCCGGAATACGCATCCGGCTTAATGTCTTGCGCGACGCAGGCCATCGCCGATAGCAAAAATCCCCCAAGAAACAAACTGCGAATTAAGTTTCCAATTGAGAAAGACCACGAAGATGTAGCCGGGACGGATGAGATCACGAATTTCTCCAGGGGAAATAGTCTACTACGGCTCTCGCGGCGGCGCTGCAGCATCACCTGTAATCAGACGCGCTCCGCGGCTGAAGGTCACGAATTGAATTCCCCATTGGATAAAAACCATCACCCGGCTTTGAAATTCCACGATGTAAATAAGGTGAATGAAAAGCCAGACCAGCCACGCCAACAAACCCGAAAGATGCAAGCCAAAAATATTTGCGACCGCGGCAGCGCGTCCGATCACCGCCATGTCGCCCTTGTTGAAATAGTGGAACGGCGGCGGCTCGGGTTTTTTCTGGACACGCGCTCGAATCACTTTCGCTGCGTAGGCGCCGCCTTGCATCGCCACCTGCGCCACGCCGGGAAGTGGCTTACCATTCTTATCGTTAGCCAGCGCCAGGTCACCAAGCACAAAAACATTCGGGAAGTTTGGGATGGTCAGTTGCGGCGTTACCGGAATGCGTCCAATTCGATCGGTTTGCGCTTCTGTGCGTTTTGCCAGCGTGCGGCCAAACTCATTAGTGGTTACGCCGCCCGCCCACAACACCGTTTTCGCGGCCAGCCTTTCCGTAGTAGCGCCGCGTTCGAACGTCACTCCCTCGGCGTCAACATTCGTTACCTTCACGCCCTTTAGAACTTTCACTCCAAGACGAGAAACCAGCCGCTCCGCTTTCTCCGCAAGATCCTCCGGAAATGCCGTCAGTATACGCGGACCGCCTTCCACCAGAAGAATTCGCGCCTCGCTTGGATTAATGCGGCGAAAATCGTGCTTCAATGTTTCGTTGGCGATTTCGGCGAGCGCTCCCGCGAGTTCCAGCCCTGTCGCGCCCGCGCCAACAATCACAAACGTAAGCCACGCACGGGCTTCTGCCTCGTTCGCAGAGCGTTCCGCGCATTCGAACGCCAGCAGAATTTTCTGCCGGATGTTGGTCGCTTCCTCAACCGTTTTCAGGCTGGGAGCATTTTTCCGCCAGGAATCATTGCCATAGTAAGAAGTCTGCGAGCCGGTGGAGACAATCAACGAGTCATATTCGAAGTGCGCGCCGTCGCTCAACGTGAGGAGATTTTTGTGGGGGTCAATGTCCGCGGCTTCGCCCAGCAGTACTTCGGTGTTTTTCTGTTTGCGCAGCACGCTGCGCAACGGCGCCGCTATTTCACCCGGCGAAAGCGAACCGGTAGCCACTTGATACAAAAGCGGTTGAAACAAATGAAAGTTGCGCCGATCCAATAACGTGACCTGCACCGGGGCCCGTTTCAGCGCCTGCGCCGCCGATAATCCACCGAATCCCCCGCCTAGAATCACTACTCGATGTATATTTTCCGCCACGATACCCTCACAAAAAGACTCCGGTGCCGGGAAGAATCCATCATAGTATTTTCCGCCATGCCACCGCTCTTTGGCTTTTCCGGCGCTGATCGCTTCCCTGCTTTATGATCATCTTTGTGATCAGCTCGCTGCCAAATCTTCTGGAAGCACTCGCTTTCCCCGCGTTCGTTTCGCTCTACATCTGGCGATGGCAAGAAGCCAGTCCCAAAACCTGGCTGATCTTTCCGGTATGGTTGCTGCTCAGCTTCGCGCTGCACCGGGACACTCCAAAAACAATCGGATGGCGAGCCGACAATCTGAAACCAGCCACACGACGTGGCGCTCCGATATTCCTTTTCTTGTTCCTGATCCTCGGCCTCGTCGGCGTAACTCTAGGAGCGCTTCATCGCGCCCCGGCCCACTTCATCGCTCCGAAACGCTTCGTCGGATATTTCGCATTTTGCCTGCTGCAGCAAATCGGCTTGCAATCGTTAACAATGAACCGTCTGCTGAAGGGGTTGCAAAGTCCGGAGGTAGCTGCGCTGGTTGGCGGTGTGCTTTTCGGAGCCCTGCATTGGCCAAATCCGGTGCTGGTGCCGCTCACCTTTATCGGCGGCACCGTGATGTGCTGGCTGTTCGCGCGTGACCGCAACATTCTCCCGCTGGTTCTGGGCCAGGCCATTCTCGGAGGCCTGGTTTGGTGGGCATTTCCTCTAGCCTGGCATCATTCCATGCGCGTCGGTCCCGGCTACTACACCTACATTCCGAAGTAACCATTCTCCGCCTATCTCCGCGTTATCTTTCTCTTTCTAAAATTGACCGCCTTCAGACTTTTCCCACACGCCAGGAATGCTCTGCGAGCATCTTGGACACTTCCCATCCCTCAGCAAGTTTTCCTCAACCTTGTGCCAGGACCGCCGAATCACTCGCAAATTACACTGCGGACAAAACGTCGATCCCGCATCCGTAACGATGTTTCCCTCATAGACGTAACGCAGTCCTGCCTCAATCGCGATGCTCCTCGCTCGATGCAGCGTCTCCGGCGGCGTCGGCGGCTTATTCTGCAACTTGAAGTCGGGATGGAACGCGGTAAAGTGCAGCGGCACATCCGCTCCAAGATTCTCTAGAATCCAGCCAGCAAGCTTTCGCGTCTCTTCCGGATCATCGTTCAACGTCGGAATCATCAAGTTGGTAATTTCAAACCACACGGGTGTCTCTTTTTTCAGCAACAACAAAGTATCCAGAACCGGCTGCATGTGCGTCAGGGTAATCTTCCCGTAGAAATTCTCAGTAAAGGCCTTCAGGTCGATATTGGCCGCATCAATGTAATCGTAAATATCGTGGAACGCTTCGCGCGTGATGTACCCGTTGCTGACCATTACCGTCTTCAGCCCGCTCGATTTCGCGGCACGGCAAATATCAATGATGTATTCGCCCCAGATGGTCGGCTCGTTGTAAGTGAACGCGATCGAATCGCAGCCGTGGCTCAGCGCCAGTTCCGGGACAGCCTCCGGAGGCACATCGCGCGCATTGACTTGATCCTGATGCGATTTGGAAATGTCCCAGTTCTGGCAAAAGAAACAGCCCATGTTGCAGCCCGCCGTTCCCAGGCTGAACACCCGCGTACCCGGCAAGAAATGATTCAGCGGTTTTTTTTCGATGGGATCAACTTGCAGGGCGGCCGGCGCACCATAACCCAGGCTATAGAGCTTTCCGCCGCGATTCACTCGGATAAAACAGAAGCCGCCTTGCCCCTCGCCGATGTGGCAATGCCGCGGGCACAAGTAGCAATGAACGCGGCCATCCGGATCGCGCTCCCACCACCGCGCTTCATGCAATGCCGCAGCTTCGTCAAGAATCGGGAGAGAAGTCATACGTACGCACTTCCCCAGAAGTCCGTCTCAAAAGCTTCTTACGTAATTATAGCGCTTCTACTAGCGAGAACGGGCCTGCACGCGGCGGCGTTCCGCCGCCCAATCCACGAAGTTTTGCATTTGATGCCGATACTTCCAGAGGACTTTCATGAATTGCGCAGCGCTAAGATTCTCCGCTTCTTTTCCGAGGAAGGTCTCCAGGCGCCAGCGCATGTACGGGCTATCCCACGGATGCAGCCGGTAGCCGCGCGCAGCCATCCAATAGTAGCTCAATAAATTCCACATATTTTCGATAGAAAAGGTAAGTCGTCATTCCGAGCCTGCCTGCCGCGGCGGGCGCTGCTTACAATTCACTACCCACTTCTCTACCCCATCGGCACGGACAAATGCTCGTGCACCAACAGCCAGCTCGCGCCACGCCGTTCCCAAATCCCAGTGTAACGGACTTCAGCTTCAGTCGTTTTTCCATCTTTGGTGGTCATTGAAATGTGCATTGGCACGGTCATCCACGCAATGTTTCCGCGCCGCGTGACTTTCAGGTTCTTGCCGGCAGTGAGTTTCGCCGCAGTGGCGTTATCAAAAAATTGTTTCTGCACTCCGGGGCGATATTCGCTCCAACTGTGATACGAGAAAGGCGCCAGGTCGTAAAAAACCAGTCCGTCATCTTTGGCATAAAACTTTGCAGCATTGTCAGGATTGCCGCTGCTCCAGGCCGCGCAATAGCTGTCCAGCAATTTCCGGAACGTGGCTTCCTCGGTGGCTTTTTGTTGCGCATGGGCGCCGACAAAAGTGAGCGAGCCCCCAACCAGTGCCAGCAACACATACAAAACCCAGCGCATACCGTGCAAACGAGCGGAAAACAGCCGCGTAGCAGAGATGGTCATCTCCAGTTTTCTCCTCAAAAAGCTTGAGCCCGACTCGATGGAAACCGTGTGCCATACCGTAGTGCCAATGCACTCATTTTGCAAGCTCTATCCGTTTTTCATAAGAATCGCCGTTGGAAAACGTCCGCCGCGATTCCCGGCCATCGCAAGCCGAGCCTATACCGCCATTCGCCGGTAGCGGGGTGCCGTCCGCCGAATCGCCCGTGCCGCCCTAGTCAGTGGCGTTTACTGTGGAGTTGCCCGCGAGGAGCAACGCAGCAAAAGCGGGTGGGAGGCGGCAAATGGTAGCGGCGATGCAAGGCCAGGCGGCACGAAAGCAGAAAGCCGGACGGGTCCTGTTGGCAATTGGCGGGGGGGCATTGTTCCTGCAATTGTGGGCATTGTGGCTGGAAGCAGGAGCGGCGTGGAGCCGCGGCGCGGCGGAATCGCTCGGATGGATGGGCGCGTTGGGCATGGCGGCTTTACAAATAGTGGACTTCATCGCGTGGAACCCCAACGGGATATTACTGAGCCTGACCCGGGTGCTGCTATTATGCTGGCCGGTAGCAGTGATGATTGCCGGAGTCGCGGTTTCGCACAAAGCGAACTAAAGAATTTAGCAGAGCGTAAAACAAGGAAGTTCGCGATTAGCGAATTGAGGAAATAATGGAGAGCGGCGACAAATACGGGCGCGACCTGGGAGAGCAAATCAAGTCACGCATAACTTCGCGCATACACAATAGTATGGGCAGCGGCGGCGGCCGCTATAACGGGCTGATTCCGGGCGCTGTGATTTTGGCCATTGGCGCAATTTTCTTGCTCAACAACATGGGCATCGTCAATGCCGGGCACTTCTTCCAGTTCTGGCCGCTGATTCTGATCTTTGCGGGAATCGTAAAACTTGCCGATCCCTGCCGACGCGCCTGGGGGGCGATGTTGCTGGTGTTCGGCTTGCTCCTGCAGCTGAATCAGCTGGGATATGGACATTTTTCCTGGGGCGAAATGTGGCCGATCGTTTTGATTGCCGCCGGCGGTTTTGCGATGTGGAGCGCGCTGCAAGCACGGAAAATGGCCGAAGGCCTGGGCGCGAATACGGGCGATCCTCTTACCACGCTGAATGAAAGCGCCATCTTTGGCGGCGTGCAAAAGCGGGTGAATGCGAAAGAGTTTCGCGGTGGGCAGTTGCAATCGCTGTTTGGCGGAATCGAAATTGACCTGCGCGATGCGGACATGGCGGAGAATCAGGCGGTGCTGCACGCGAATGCAGTTTTTGGCGGAATCGAGTTGCGGGTTCCCGAAACCTGGTACGTTGCGGCACGCGGCCAGGGAATTTTTGGCGGCTACACGGATTCGACGCGCTACGCAGGACCGGTCGATCCGGATAAGCCCAAGAAAACTTTGATTGTGATGGGCACGGCAGTTTTTGGTGGCGTAGAGATCCGCAACTGAGGCTGCAATGACCAACTCCGCGGATCGACAAAAATCAAAAACAGGCAGCGTAAATAAGTACACCTGGATCCCGGTGGCGCTGGTTCTGATTCCAGCGCTGGCAACGTTGGGAAACCTTTCCTGGACTACCAGCATATTGCTGGGCGCTCCTCTGGCGATGATCTCGTTGTTCATTCCAATCGATGCGGCATATATCTGCAGGTTTGCCCCGCTCGGAAAAGCGCAGATGTGGCGAATCATTCTGACGCATCTTGCCGCCGCGCAAGTGCTGAGCTTGCTTTGGATGCTCATCGCGGGACCGTTTTCGCGGGCGCTTGCATACATTCCGCAGTTGCACGGGATCGACAAACAATTCGCTCCCGATCGCTGGATCGTTTATTTGACGGGCTGTTTGTTCTATGTGTTTTCCGTGGCATATCACTATGTTGCGATGGCGCAGGACGCGGCGCGCGCGGTAGAAATGCAGGTGATGCAGACCAGCGTGCTGGCGCGCGATGCGGAATTACGGGCGCTGCGTGCGCAGATCAATCCGCATTTCCTGTTTAATAGTTTGAATTCCATTAGCGCGCTGACCAGCATAGATGGAGCGCGCGCGAGAGAAATGTGTTTGCTGCTAGCGGATTTTCTGCGCTTGACGCTGGGCACGGGTGAAAAAACCGTAATTCCCTTCTCCGAAGAATTGCATTTGCTGGAAAAATTCATGGCCATTGAAAAAGTGCGTTTTGGCGCACGGTTGCGCATGGAAGAAAAAATCGATGATCAAGCGAAGCGCTGCATTATTCCGGCGCTGCTGCTGCAACCGCTTTTGGAGAATGCCGTGAGCCACGGAATCGCTTCGATGGAGGATGGCGGAATGATTCGCCTGCAAGCCAGCGTACGCGATGGGCGTTTGGCGATATTGGTGGAGAACGATCGCGATGAAGAAGCGCCGGTGCTAAAACGCAATGGAGTAGGACTGAAAAACGTGCGCAGCCGCCTGGAAGCGCGGTACGGAAAAGAAGCCACGTTTCGCGCCGACGCGGATGAGGACAAATTTCGCGTGACCATGTCGTTGCCGGCGGAGTTTGCCTCCGAAGAATCTACGGCAACGGAATCTGCATCAGCACAGGCAGTGCGCGCAGAAACTGCTAAAGCGGAAATTGCAGCCGCAAAATCGGGAGAGCCGCAGTGAGCAAGACCGACACGAAAAAGTTGCGGACGATCGTCGTGGATGACGAAGAACTGGCGCGGCAGGTGTTGCGCGAACTGTTGCGCGCGCATGGCGAAATCGAAGTCGTCGCGGAATGCAGAAACGGCTTGGAAGCGGTGAAAGCAGTTGCTGAACATAAGCCCGAACTGCTTTTTCTGGATGTGCAGATGCCAAAGCTGACGGGCTTCGACGTGCTGGAATTGATTGGACCGGATGTGCCGGTCATTTTCGTCACGGCCTACGATGAGTACGCGATGAAAGCGTTTGAAGTGCACGCGGTGGATTATTTGTTGAAGCCTTTAGGGAAAGACCGGCTTGCCGCGGCTCTGCAACGCGTGAAAAAACGCGATGCGGAGAAGCTTCCGCCGGCTGCGGAGTTGGCCGCAGCAGCGCGGCCCGCAGGGCAATTCGCGGAGCGACTGGTGGTGAGAGACGGAACGCGCGTGACGCTGATTCCGGTAGGCAAACTCGACTACGCCGAAGCGCAAGATGACTACGTGTCGCTGGCGAGCGAAGGCAAAAAACATTTGAAGCAGCAGACGATTGCCAGCCTGGAAGCGGCGCTCGATCCGAAGTCATTTGTGCGCATTCACCGGTCGTATGTGGTGAACCTGGAACGCGTGGCGCGCATCGAGCCGTACGGCAAAGAAAGCCGCATCGCGATTTTGTCGAATGGAGCAAAGCTGCCGGTCAGCCGTGCCGGGTATGCGAGGTTGCAGGTGCTGCTGGATGAGCGGCGATAGCCGCTATGCATGTCACGATGTATTTTGCGGGCGAATGATTTCCAAAAGGCGCTTTCAGATTGCGCTGTTCATTGCCGCGGCATTGACGGCCGGGTGCGAGGCGCAAAATCAACCGCCGACACCGAGTCTGGCTGCGAACGCGGCGCCGAGAAAAATCGACGAATGGATCGGCCGGTGGAACGGGCCCGGAAGGAACTTATCTGGAAATCTCGAAAAGTGGCGACACCTACGAAATCCAGATCAAGGATTTGGACAAGGTGCAAACTTACCGAGGAACCGCGACGAGCGACGGTATTTCATTCGAGAGAAACGGAAGGCCGAGACCATTCGTTCAGGAAACGGCGAGCAGACAGGAATGAAGTGGCTGCTCGACAAGAAAAATTGTTTGGTGACCCGGTACGGGGAAGGATATTGCCGGGGCTAATAAAATTCTTGCTTGGACCTGCGCGCAAATAGAGAAGTGATTTATTTCGCGGCGCGAATGGAAGAAATCTCGAAGACCGTGTATTCGCCGCGCTCCATGCCGGTATGATGCGCGAGCGCTCCCTCGGCGCGAACGCTCTGGTCTTTCAGCTTTTCCAATTCTTCGAATGGACCAGTGACTTCAACGGAGCGCACCTTCTTCCCTTCCAGCGTGATTCTGTGCTTGAACTCGACTGACCAGCCTGAAGTCTCGCCGCCGATGGCCATGACACGAGTAAGCTTGCCGGTGATGGTGATTTTTTTCGGTGCAGGAGCTTCCTGCGGCAGAGCCTGCGTCGAAACGAAAGCGAGTGCCAGAACACAAAATAGGAGTCGAATGGTTCGCATGGCGCGTTCCTTTCCAGCAGCTCCAGCAGTAGCACTTGGATTCTACCCGGTAGCGAAGAAGTGGTGCTAGCGTTTGGTTCCTCCTCGATAAGAGAGAAGCTCAGTGCGCTACTTTCGGCCCTATTTGGTCTTACGGATCGCAACTCTGCTCCGTTACATTTATTCTTATAAACAAAAAAAATGAACGCGCCGGGTGAACCTGGTCACCTCTTCGACCATTCGACCATTTCGGTTACGCCGTCTTTGCCCATCCCGCTGAAGATCAGCGGGACTAGGAGCCGGATGAGGGGGAGTGCTGAGCGGGCCCGGAGGGTGGATAGACGAGGACGACGAGCTTGGAAGATTCGTCGGCGGATTTGGTTTTGCCCAGGCCGATGGTTTTGACGCGCTTATCGTCCAACTTATAATTCTGCGTCAGATAGTCGCGAACAACTTTTGCACGAGCCTCAGTGAGCAGCCGTAGCTTGTCGCTATCGCCCTTTTCGTCCGAGCAGGCGATAACGCTGAGACCAAACTGATTTTCCTGGAGATACTTTCCGACCTCATCGAAGGCCCTTTTATTCTTCAGTTTTGCGTTATCAGGCTTATCGAAGATTTCTTTGGTGTCGTAAGCGAATTCCTTGGCGGGCTTCCGATTTGGCAGGCGGGAGATGGAGTGCTGCGTCAATTCGTTGCTGTCGTGGTATCCACGCTTTTCAAAGAAGCCGCGAAGGAGGAAATTGTGCTGGAGGGCATCCATGTTGTCGCGGAAGGCGGTGAGGCCTTGGTGGGCTTCGTTGCTGAGGGCACGCGTCTCTTCAGTGACGTCCTTGGGCGTTTCGCTGGCGATGGTGTCGTAGTTCTCGACCGGTTCTGCCTTGGGCGAACCGAAAGAAATTTCCACGTACTTGTCACCCAGAAGCCCTTCCGTCTTAATGGAAGCACGGGAATCTTTCTTGATGATGTTGCGGGTTGGACTGCGCAGATTCATTACCACAGTCACCTTGCCATCTGGTCGCGACGGCAGATCGATCTCCTTGACTGTTCCCTGATGAATTCCGCCGATGCGGACCTCAGCACCATTGTTAAGACCGCCGACGTTCTGGAAATCAGCCTTCAGGCGGTAGGTGGAACTGAAAAGGAAGTCCTTATCGCCGATCAGGAAAATACCGGTGGAGAGAAACAACAAGGCCATGACAACCAGGACGCCAACTCGAAATGCCGTAGACATAGGTCTTCCCCTAAGAGCCGTGCAAAAATTGCATGACAAACGGGTCGCGGCTCTTTTGCAAATCCGCAAAAGTTCCTTCGATTAGAATTTCGCCGTCGCGCAGCAAGGCCAGGCGGTCAGAAACGGCGCGCGCGCCATGAATGTCATGAGTCACAACGACCGAGGCCATGTGACGCTCTTTCTGCAAGCGTAAAATTAAGTCGTCGGTTTCCGCGGCGGTGATGGGATCGAGGCCGGCAGTCGGTTCATCAAATAGCAGGATTTCGGGCTCCAAAGCCAGGGCGCGCGCCAAGCCGACGCGTTTTTGCATTCCGCCAGAGAGTTCGGCGGGGAGTTTGTGCGCGTCCTTTTCCATGCCTACGCGTGCGAGAAGCTCGCGCACGCGCTTGTTTCGCTGGTCGTTGGACATCTTCGAATGGCGGCGCAAAGGAAAAGCGACGTTTTCCTCGACGGTCAGTGAATCGTAAAGTGCAGCCTGCTGGAATAAAAAGCCGACTTTCTTGCGTACCTCGTTTAGTTCTTTGAGCGGCAGGTTGGTCACTTCTTCTCCGTTCACTTGAATCGAACCTGAATCAGGCTGGTGCAAGCCAATAAGCAATTTGAGCAAGACGCTTTTACCGGTGCCGCTACGTCCCAGGACGGAGAGCGTTTCTCCTTGCGCGACTTCCAGGTTGATGCCTTTCAGGACAGTCTGCTTGCCGAAGGACTTGGTGAGTGATTCCACATGAATCGGCGGCGCCTTTGGGGCGCCGTTCGCTTGTTTGCTGCTGGTCTCGGGCGGTTGTTTGCTCAACGTTTGTCTGCTGACCATTGCGCGCCTCTCAGGAAAAAAATACGAGAATCAAGCGAACCAGCAACACATCGGCCAGGATGATAAAGAGCGAAGCCAGGACCACGGAATTTGTTGCAGCGCGCTCAACGCCTTCAGTGCCGCCACTGGCATGCATTCCCTGGAAACAAGAAATCACGCCGATGATCAATCCGAACACGGCGGTCTTCAGGGTTGCCGGGAGGAAGTCGTTGAAGGTGACATCCTTGAAACCGTCATGGATGAAGAGCTGTAATGAGATCGGTTCTGCCGCGGTGTTCGCGACCCAGCCCATCACGATGCCGCAGAAATCCGAGACTAGAGTGAGCAGCGGTAGCATCAACATGCATGCCAGGACGCGCGTCGCGACCAAAAATTTGTACGGGTTTACGGCGGAGGCCTCCATAGCATCGATTTGCTCAGTGACCTTCATCGCACCCAGTTCGGCGCCGATGCCTGCGGCTGCGCGGCCACTGACGACCAGCGCTGTAATGATGGGGCCGCTTTCCTTGACGATCGAGAAAACGACGACGGCGGGCAGAAGAGATTTTGCACCGAAGCGGATAAGACTGTCGCGCGTGGAGAGGGTAAGGACGATGCCAGTCGCAGCTCCAGCGATGGCCACAAGCGGCAGCGACTTCGAACCGAGTTCATCGAATTGACGAACAAACTCTCGGAGTTCGTAGGGCGGAGCGAAGGCTGCCCAAATCCACCGCGCACAAAAGATGCTGAGATTACCGAACCATTCGAAGAATTGGACGACGAGATCTCGTGTGACGGAGAGAGTTCCCGGGCCGTCGATGTTCGCAGAGTTGGCCATCGTCAGAACGAATGAAAGAGCGTGCTCCACTGGCAAAGCCAGTGTTCACACTAAATTTTCGCGCCCCCGCCCTATTATTAAGAGCAAGAACCATTCCAGCAGACCGCTTCGCATTGTCCTTGCATTCAAGGGGATAGCGGCGCCTACAGAGTTTCCTGCAGAGCAAGGATTGCGAAATCATGGACGGCAAGGGGTACTAGGCCGGAGCTTGCGTCATATAGAGGCGGGTGCGGTTTTGCAGGTCGTTTGCTTAATTACCGTTCAAGGGAAGTACGTTTACGATAAACGCTTCGCGATGATCAGAGTGATGTCGTCATGTTGCTCGTGGGGCGAGAAGGCGCGGACGTCGGCGACTATGGAGGTGAGCAGGGAGTGCGGAGGGTGATGGCGGTGGCGGCGGAGGGATTCTACCAGGCGGTCTTCGCCGAATTCTTCGTCACAGTGGTCCATAGATTCAGTGACGCCGTCGGTATAAAGCGCCAGCAGATCGCCGCGACGGAGAGAGGATTCGCCGACGGCACACTCCCAAGTTTTGAAGATGCCGAGAACGGTGGAAGTGGACTCGAGGCGATCGAGTGAACCGTCGCTACGCAGAAGCAAAGCGCCAGTTGACGTAGCGCAGATATCCCGACGAATCATCGTAATCACAGAAAAACAATGTGGCGAAGCCGCCGTCGGGCGTATTGTCGCAAAAGAGCCGGTTTACCTTTTGCAGCAAGCGTTGCGGTTGTTCCAGCGCGAGGGCGAACTGGCTGCGCAGATTAGCTTGCAAATTAGCCATGAGAAGCGCGGCGGCGATTCCCTTTCCTGCTACGTCGGCGATAACGAAGCCGAGACGGTCCGGGCCGAGACTGAGGAAGTCATAGTAATCGCCGCCGATGGCGCGCGCGGGGATGCAGGCTCCGGCGTATTCGAGAGATTTGAGCGCAGGTTGCGACTGCGGAAATAGTCGGGATTGGACTTGCGTGGCGATCACCAGCTCCTGGGCGGCGCGGTGTTCGGCTGCGAGTTTTTCCGCGGCGATGCGGCGCTGGGATTCGATGGCGTGCGTAACTTCGTCGAAGCTGACCAGCGAAAATATATTGCCGTCGATGTCGCGGAAGCGTACGAAGACACCGCCCCAGACTGGAGAGTCTTGTGCGGCGTGCCCGTCGGATTGCGTTGCTGGCGGAATTTCGCGCGGGCGGTTGTAGGTAATGCGTTTCAGCCGCGGAGTGCCGACAAAACGAACACCGTTTTTGGACCATTCGCTGAATTTCGCGGCGACGTCGGACGTGACTAAAACGACTTGCGTGGCGCGACCGATGAGTTTGTATTCGGGCGCGTGCGTACCGGGCGCGACCAGCGTGAGCATGGTGGTGCTGTCTGGCGGGGAGACGGCTACCCAACGGTCGCCGGACTGCAGGCGGGTGTCAATGACCAGGTTGAAGCCGAGTTGATCAACGTAGAAGCGCAGGCTGCGGTCGAGATCGTGAACGAAAATGCGGATGGCGTGAATGCTGAGGAAGGGATTGGCGGGAGTTGGTTGGGCCGTGGCCATGTGCCGAATTATAAGGCCGAAACAGGCCGGTTAGCAGTGCGCGAATCCTCGTCAGCTTTTTGAGCGTGGAAGGAAAGAAAAGGATTAACGCAGAGGCGCTGAGGTGGCAGAGAAAAGCGAGACGCCCGCATCCCCGCGAGGTACAGGGCGAGCAGAAGGCGGCGGTGACATTACGGGCCGCGATGCGATGCGCGGTACCGCATACAGACTGAAGTCTGTGCTACTGGAGGCGGCGGACCCAGATGCGGGAAGTGGCGGGTTTGCCGAGGTGCAGTGTGCGGTTGGAGGAGCGGAGGGTGAGAGTTTCATCGTACTCGCGGCGGGCGACGGAGAGTTGCGTGCCGGGGTGGAGATGCAGGTTGTCGAGGAATTCCAGGAATTTACCATCTTTTTCGTAGACGCAGACGATTTCGGCGCGCTCGTTAGCTTGCAGATCGGAGAGCAGCACGGCGCCTTGCTTGCGGAGTTGCGTGACGCCGCCTCTTAGCGGGAGGCCGTGGGGACAGGATTTTTTGTCGGCGAAACGTTTGAGGAGGAGCGCTTCGATTTCTGGAGAGATGGCGTGTTCGAGGCGTTCGGCCTCATCATGGGCTTTGGACCAGGGAATGCCGATGACGTCAGTGAGCAGCATCTCGGCCAGCTGATGGCGGAGGGCCATGTGTTCTGCTACGGCGCGGCCTTTGCGGGTGAGGTCGATGTGACCATTGCGGGCTACGGAGACTAAATCGTCGCGGCGCAAGCGTTTGAGGGCGGCGGTAACGGCGGGAGGAGTTACGGAGAGTTCCTCGGCGAGACGCGCGCTGATGGGCGGCTGGCCCTCTTCGAGGAGTTCCCATATGGCTTTGAGGTAGTCTTCCTGGGAGACGCTGGTTTTTGTGCGCATGTGTTGAGTGTATCCGCGATTCCAGAAAAATACGCGTTCCCGGATAAATTCTGAGGCAAAAAGGCCCGACCGTTGTCGTTGTAGCGGCGGATTTCAGTCCGCCATCTTTCCGAAGCCCGGCATTACGAAAGAAGAGAACTGCACCGGTCTGAAGACCCTGCCTGCGGCAGACAGGCGGCTGCCATAAATACCACCGACAGCTGCTCCCTCTACGCGCCATCGCGGAGACGCGTGGTCAATGATTCTATTCTAGTTCGAATGTCTTCGAAAATTCTTTGGTAAACGACGGGGTCGGAGCCGTAGGGATCTTCTACCGGCCAGTCTTCGACTTTGCGCCATTCACTGCGCGGGAAGGCGCGTTGTTTGGGATAGCCGCTCATGTTGATCACTAAATCGGCGGAAGCCCATTCATCTTTGCTGATCGCATTCGAAATTAAATTTTCCACGGGATAACCGTTGCTCTGCAGCGTTGCGATGGTTTCCTCTTGCACCACTCCCAGCGGCGTCAGTCCAGCACTGCTGCAATCGAAAATATGCGAGGAGTCGCGCTGGGCGATGGATTCGGCCATAGGGCTGCGGCAGGAATTGCCGATGCAGATGAAGAGGACGCGACGCTTTCGCTGGTTGTTGGCTTGCGCGGGCTGGTTGGTGGAGGCCATTATTTTTGTAAGTTGAGTGTGATTTTTTATTAGCGCGATTTTCTTTCGGGAGAATGCGCGCGCGTCGGTGCGGAACCGTTTTTGATCAGGCCGATGAAATGTTGATGGACGGTGGAATCGCTAGTCAACTCGGGATGGAAGGTTGCCGCAAGGATGTTTCCCTTTTGTACGAGCGACGGCTTGCCAGCGAATTCTGCAAGCACTTCTACGCCCGGGCCCACACTTTCTATGATCGGTGCGCGGATGAAGACCATTTCCATCGGCTCGGATTTTAGCTTGGAATTGCCAAAGGAAACTTCACTGGCTAGTTGCCGACCGTAGCCGTTTCTCAAGATGGTCATATCGAGGAGCCCGAGGGAATCTTGCGCGGGATTATTCACGCGAGCGGCTAGCAGGATTGCTCCAGCGCAGGTGCCGAACACCGGCCGCTTCTTAGCGGCGAATTTCTTAATTTCCTCGCCGAGGCCCTCTTCTTGCAGGAATTGCAATTGCGTTGTGGATTCCCCGCCGGGAAGAATTAGCGCATGGCATTGTTGCAGGTCTGCTATCGTGCGGACTTCTGTCGTTTCAGCGCCGAGGGAATGAAGCATGGCAGCGTGCGCGGCGAAGTCGCCTTGTATGGCGAGGATTCCGATATTGGGTTTGGTCACGATTGAAATTGGTTCCGCGATTCGGCTTGTAAGTAGCAGCACGGATCTAAAGTACCCTGCCTGCGACAGGCAAGCGGCCGCTACAACTGCCAATCAAATGCCGTCTGCCAACGGGTCGCGCGCAAAACCTGCAGCGACGCAAAGCAGCTACACAAACTTACCAGCCGCGCGTGGACAGGAGATCTTTCTGCTCCATCTGGCGGACGTCGAGGCCGGGCATGGCTTCGCCCAGTTCTTCGCTGGCTTCAAGCACGGCTTTGGCGTCTTCGAAATGCGTCGTGGCTTTCACAATGGCTTTGGCACGGGCTTCGGGATCGCTGGACTTAAAAATACCTGAGCCTACGAAGACAGCTTCCGCGCCCAGGCTGCGGACTAGCGCTGCGTCCGCGGGTGTAGCGATTCCGCCTGCAGAAAAATTCGGCACCGGGAGTTTGCCAGTTTTTGCGATCTGGCGGATGAGGTCCAGCGGCGCACCGAGTTCTTTTGCTTCGCGCATCAGTTCGTCGTCGCGCATGGTGCTGAGTTTTTTCATTTGGCTAACGATGGTGCGCATGTGCCGAACGGCTTCGACCACGTTGCCGGAACCGGCTTCGCCCTTGGTGCGAATCATAGCCGCGCCTTCGCCGATACGGCGAAGCGCTTCACCGAGATTGCGCGCGCCACAGACGAATGGAATGCGATAGTCATGCTTCCAGATGTGATTTTCTTCGTCGGCTGGCGTGAGCACTTCGCTTTCGTCGATGAAATCTACTTCGAGGGCTTGCAGAACTTCAGCTTCGGCGAAGTGGCCGATGCGCACTTTGGCCATCACCGGAATCGTGACGGTGTGCATGATTTCGCGAATGACTTTAATGCTGGCCATGCGCGCGACGCCGCCTTCTTTGCGGATGTCGGAGGGCACGCGTTCCAGGGCCATGACCGCGCTGGCGCCAGCTTTTTCGGCGATGCGGGCTTGTTCGGCGTTGGTGACGTCCATGATGACGCCACCTTTTAACATTTCAGCCAGGCCAACCTTTACGCGCCAGTCGTTGCCCGGAGTGGATGGCGCGCCGTTTGTGTGGGCGCTGCCGTTGGTTTTTTTGTTTGCCATGATGCTCTCCTCGAACGCGAATCTTTCTTCGGGTGCCGCACCCTTCGTCTTTAAGGGTGCGGGTTTTACGACGGTTAGAACTCTACCGCTCGCGCTCCCGACGCTCATAAAACTGGCGCCACCGCCACGGGTAACGCAACTACTATGAAGCGGCCGCGACCTCTTGCCAGTAGATTTCCTTGTGCGTCGTGGATTTCTCCAATACGAAAACGGTTACGGCCTTTTTCATCTTCTTGCCAGCCGGACACGCTAATTTCGGCGTCCACGGGTACTGGCTTGCGATATTCGATGTTCAGTTCGGCGGTGACCGCGCGCTCGTCGGAAAGTTTGGAAATCTTCCCCATGGCTTCATCGAGCAGAATGGCGATGATGCCGCCATGCGCGAAACCCGCTCCACCGCCGTAGCGTGGGCCCAGCGTAAATTTTCCGGTGACCCGGCGCGCATCCCGGTCCAGTTCGAACGTCAGCTTCATGCCGGAATCGTTGGCGCCACCACAGCCGAAGCAGTGGTTGGCGGGATTAGGTTCAAGCATAAGTTTCGCGCACATTGTTCTAGATTTCAGACCAGCGCCACGCGGCTGCGTTCGGCTCTGCGAACGCCGCGCTGACGCTTGCGCATTTCTATCCGCAGAAGATCAGCGAGCGTGGCAGCGCCGCGCGCCAATTCTTTTTCGTTCAGGTTCGCGAAGCCCAGGCGCAGCGTATTCGGCAGATGCGATTGCACATAGAAATAGCGGCCAGGAGCGAAGAGCAGCCCGCGCTCTTTGGCATGGATCAAGAGTTCGCTGGCGTCGAAGCCCGGCGGAAGCTCCAACCACAGGCACATACCGCCTTCAGGCCGCGTCCAGCGGGTTTCCTCCGGCATGTGTTTGCGAAGCGCTTCATCGAGCGCGGTCAAACGCGTGGCATAAAGTTTGCGCATCTTCGACAGATGCTTTGCAAAATAGCCGCGGCGCAGAAATTCCGCGAGTGTGGCTTGGGCCAGTTGATCGGTATGCAGATCGGTAGTTTGTTTGACTAAACGAAGCCGCTCGATGGCCGCGGCGGCAGCTACGATCCACCCCACGCGCAGGCCGGGGAATGCCACTTTCGAAAAACTGTCGATGTGAATGACCAGATTCGAACGATCCATCTGCTTGAGCGAAGGAATGCGTTCTTCGCGGGCATGCAGGCGCGCATAAATGTGATCTTCGACGACCGGCACTTGATGACGCGAAGCGAGTTCAAGGAGCTTGCGGCGCGAAGCAAGTGGCATGGAGGTGCCAGTCGGATTGTGAAAATCTGGAGTCAGCACGATGAGCTTGACGCGATTGGCGGCGAGCGTGGCTTCGAGAGCTTCGACATCAACACCAAGCGGCTTGCCGGGCTCGGCGTGAGTGTTGACGGGCACTCCGAGACAGCGTGCGCGCGCGCCATTGAAAATTGCGCCAGCGCCGGGATAAGTTGGATTTTCCAAGACCACGCAGTCGCCGGGGCGAACAAAAGCTTTGCTGATCAGATCAAGAGCCTGCTGGCAGCCGTCGGTGATCAAGAGGTTTTCGTCTTTGGCGGCAATGCCATCGCTGCTCAAGAGCTCCAGTAGCGCTTCCTTGAGCGGAGCGTAGCCGTCTGAAGAGCCGAGATTGAGCACGTCGGTGGCTTCGCGGCGCAGCACGGTGTTGACGCAAATTTGTAATTCTTCCACCGGAAAATAATCGACCGCGGGGCGAGCCATGACGAACGAAAGCGCGTCTTCCGGCGCACTAGCGGTCAGGCGGCTGAGAATTTCATCGCCGCGTTCGTCGGCAAAAAGCAATTCCCAGCGCAAGCCGTTTCCATTGTTGTTGCCAAGCATCGGCGGAGGCGGCGGGGTTAATTTCAGGCCATTGCCATTGCCTTGAATGAAGGTGCCGCGGCCGACGTGGCCTTGAATCAATCCTTCGGACTCTAGTTCAGCGTAGGCGTTAGCGACAGTTGTGCGATGGACGCCGAGGACGGTAGCGAGCTCGCGGCTGGCCGGAATGCGGTCGCCAGGGCGAAGATCGCCGGCGTGTACCAGCGCACGGAGCTGGTCGCGCAACTGGATATAGAGCGGAACGTGACTTTCGGGTTGGAGATGTACGGGCAGCATTGTCTCTCCCAAAAAGCCAATTGTAGCAGATATTGGACCGGCGCAAGAGCCAATTTGTCTTGTCGCGTTTTTTGGCGGAATCTGGCGCAAGAGCCTGCGCGACGATGCCACTAATTTTCGTGCGAATCCGGATCTGTGGCGGGAACGGGCGCGGTGTCGGATTCGGGGTCTTCGGTCTTCTGCCCTGCCCTGAGTGGCAGGGCGCAGAGCTGCGTGAAATCGCCCTCGTTGCACTGATAGATTGCGGTCAGCGGTAGATCTTCTTTCCGCAGGATGTAATCGCCGCTGGACATATCGTCGGATTGATCGACGGAGGTAGTCACAAAATAATTGCCCGGCAAGGCGCGGACGCGGAACTGGAGGGAGGAGGGTTCATAGTTGGCGAAACTGAAACAGCGGCCGATGCAGGCTCGCTCAATCGAATGATAGATGAATTGAATGCGCCAATCGTCGGGCGGATTAGCCACGGCTACCGCTCGTGTTCCTACCGGCAGACCGTGCACAACGGTTCGAGCGCTGGCTTCCATGCGATCGAGTTTGCCGGTGTCCTGATAAAGAAAAAGAAAAAACAGCAGCGCCCAGAGAACACTGCCGTGGGTGGACCAACGCGGCAAACGAAGCGAAGCAAGAACCAGCAAACCTAAGACAGCGGTTACCAGCGTCAGGCGCGAAACCAGCAAACCGATCCATCCTGCGTACAACCCAACACGAAAATTTTCCGGTAGGCAGACAGTGACGATGACCGCTAGAAGGTAGATCTCGATTGCGAGACGAAGAATCGGTGACGGCTTTTTGGCGCGGAAAATCCAATGGTAAATCGCGGCGAGCGCGCAAACAATTCCCCACGCCAAGGCTATCCAGGAAAGAAGCACGTAGCGGTGGCCGAAGAGATTGAGTTGGTCCTGGCCGAGGAGCTGAAGAAATCCTTCGGAACGCCAAGTGGCTGCAAGTGCGTCATGGCCTGCGAAGTAAAATCGCATTGAGACCGCGGAAATGGTGCCCATCGCCGGAGGAACAAGGCGCGTCCAGCGCGGCAACAGCCGCCACAATGAAACGTAAAATGCGATCGCCACGAACAAAACGAAACCGATGGGATGGGCGAGCAGACCTATCGCAGCGAGCGCGCCGGCGCACAACCAGTTCCCGGCTCCGCCACGCCATGCCGCAGCCAGGGCCAAGAAAGCAAAGCCGATGGAAAGATAGTAGTTCATAAAGCCCATGTGAAAGGCGTAGCCATAGGACAGGACAAATAGAAATGGCGTGAGCTTCCAGGGCGGATTGCCGGATACTCCTGCGAGAAAAGAAAAACACCCCCAGAAAAACACCAGTACCGCGAAGGACACGACAATTTTTTCGGCGGCGACCAAGCCAACCACATTCCCCACTTTTAGCAGAAGCAGATCGAAAAGAATGTTGCTCCACTGGCGCGCAATGGTTAGTCCGGGGATTTGGTGATGTTCGATCAATTGAGCGAGCCAGGCGTTATAGACATGGCTGCCTAGATCGCCGGCCTGCATGCGGGAATGCCAAAAGCATGGAACGACAAGCAGCGCGGAGACCAGTACGACGGCAAAAATATTCTCGCGAAGAAAGCTTAAAGCAGTTCGCATGGCAAATGAAGATGAGCGGCTGTCAGAAAACTTAGGCGGCATTCGGTGGGAACTCCGCGAGCATTTTACATGGAGAAGCGGCAATCACGGAGCAAAGCGGCCGTAGCGACCAGACGGTCCGCTCTTGGCAGAGCTTTATGCAAGGGTTGAAGCCTTCTAGAAATTGAATTTAGCGGATGGCGTTGTGATTTTCGCCGAGGCGCTTAAGGCGCTCGCGCAGACGGCGCTGCAGCACGCTGGGAGTATTCGGATTGAAAGCCACCAGGTACCAGAGCGGCTGGCTGCGGTCTTTGCTCAAATAGGTGAGTGTGGTGGCGTCGGCGTTGGGATGGCGAGCAACATTTTCGCGGATAGCGCCATAGGGATGGCGGCCGAGTTTTTGCAAAGTTTTTGCGTTGGAGCGGGGATGCTCGCTGATCAGGCGCAGCAGATAATAATCCGTTTCGGGGGCCTGCTTGACGAGCTTTTCCAGCATCTCCGGCTTGGCGTCGGCGCTGAGAACCAGGCCAATCTTTTCGTCCCACGCGGTGTTGATTTGATTGAGTTCGCGAGTGCGCGCGTGAATCAGCTCTTCGAGCGAGCGGCGCTCCTGTTGAGCGCGGGCCAGCGGTAAATCAGTGCCTTCGAGTGAATCGAGCACGCGCAAAAGGTGCTGGCGTTCGCCAAAAACAATTTGCGAAGTGCGCGTATTGGTGGCTTTCTCTTTTTCCTTGTGCTGAACCAGATCCGAACGTCGCATGTCACGCTGCTCCAGCCCGCTGCTCCCAAGAATCGCGAAACGGGCAAATACCTGACGAAAGGTGCAAAAAATCCGTGGGACTGAGAAAAATCTTCGGGCGAGAGTGATTATGTTCCGCGGAGGCGGTAGGGTAAAGTTTAGAGGAGTGACGTTGTGCCCGATGCGGCACGGCCTGCATTTAGCGCTGCGCGATACAGCGTATGCGGTAGAGCGCGAGGGGACGGAAAGATGTCCGCATTTACAGAGCACCAGGACGAATTAGAGCACTACGAACAGATGTTGGGTAAAGAGCGCGGGCGGCTAGCGGTGGGATTGGACCGACTGACGAATGCGCTGGTGCTGGTTGGGCAGCACGGTGTTTATTGCACGAGCCAGCGGAATCCGACTCTGCCGGCGATGGATGTTCGGATGATTACCCAGGAACTGGTACACGCGAAGGAGTTGGTGCAATCGGTGATGGAGGAGATTCGGTTGGCGCGAGGCGCGGAGTAGCTGATGGCTTGAATTGTGCGCACGTCGTAAATCGAAGAGAGATTCCTCACTGCGCTTCGCTCCGCTCGGAATGAGCAAATATTTTTCGAACTCGTGATTATTTTTCTACGAGGAAGGGGTTGCTTTGGCGTTCTTCGCCGATGGTGGTGGTGAGACCGTGGCCGGGATAGACGACGGTGTTGTCTGGCAGTGCGAGAAGTTTGTGGACCAGCGAGTCCATCATTTTTTCCATGGAGCCGCCCCACAGGTCGGTGCGGCCTATGCTTCCGGCAAAAAGCGTGTCTCCGGCGAAGAGTTGCGGCGCGGCGACGGTAACTTTTCCTGAATCGGCGGGAAGGAAAATACAAGAACTGCCGGGGGTGTGTCCGGGAGTGTGAATGACCTGCGCTTGCAGGTTGCCCCACTGCAACTTGTCGCCTTCGCGTAAGAACTGGTGGACTTCGGTAAGCGGCGGCGGCTCGACGCCGAGGAATGCGGCTTGCATGTCCATGGCCTGATAGAGCGGAACATCGTCGCGATGCATCAAAACGGGAGCGCCGGTGTAATCGTGGAGTTTCTTGAGGCCACCGACGTGGTCGATATGCGCATGAGTACTGACGATGACTTTCACGGTGAGTTTGTGGCGGCCGAGCAGATCCATGATGCGATGAATTTCGTCGCCGGGATCGAGCACCAGCGCTTCGCGCGTGACGGGGTCGGCGATAATGGAGCAGTTGCACTGGAGTAAACCGACCGGCATCGTGAAGTGAAGAAAGTTTTGCGGGGTTTGCGGATTCTTGGACGGAGGCGCGTTCGCCATACCTGTCAGTATAGCATTCACCGGAACAGCGCTCGCCGTTCGGCCAAAGCCTCCGAAGGTCGACTGCGTTGTTCCGCGAAGCCTGCATGCGCGTTTGCTACACTTGAAATAGAGGAAACGATGAGCAATGCAGCGACAAAAACGGTGATCGACACGCCTTTGTTGGATGTTCACAGAAAGGCCGGCGCAGCCATTGCAACGTGGTTCGGCTGCGCGCTGCCGGATGACTTTGGCGACTGGCTGGCGGAATACCGAGCAGCGCGAGAGAGCGTTGCGCTGATCGACAAAAATTATCGCGCGTACTTGGGTTTCACGGGACCTGACCGGGTGCGCTATCTGAATGCGATTCTGACCAACAACATTAAGGATCTGGCGCCAGGCAATGGGATTGTGTCGCTGTTTCTGAATCCGCAAGGACGGATTCAAGCGGAGATCGAGACCTACGCGATGCCCGACCGTCTTTTTTGTGTTTCGTACGCCATGATTCGCGACACGCTGGTTCCGGCTCTCGACAAATTCATCATCATGGATGACGTTACCCTCACAGACCAGACCGAACTGGTCGGAACGCTGGCGCTGGAAGGGCCGAAGGCTGCTGCCGTTGTGAAAAACCTCACGGCGATTGACTTGGCGGAGTTGCAGGAGTTGTCGTTTGTTGAAGCTTCGGTCGCGGGAATTTCGTGCAGAGTGACCAAGCGGTCGCCGGACGGAGTCGCGGGAGCGGAATTTCTTACGAAGCGTGGAGACTTGCCGCAGCTGTGGGAGATTTTGCGCAATGCAGTTGAAAAAGCTGGAGGGCGCGCAATGGGCTACAAGGCGCTCAGTGCTTTGCGACTGGAGCAAGGTATTCCGTGGTTTGCGTACGACTTCGGCGACAAGCAAATTCCGCACGAAGCGGGCCTGGAACATTCGCATATCAGCTACACGAAAGGCTGCTACACCGGGCAGGAAATTGTCGAGCGCGTGCGCTCGCGCGGACAGGTGAACCGAGTGCGAGTGCTGGTGAAGTTTGCTTCGAGCGAGCCACCTGCGGCGGGTACTGCATTGCTGGCTGACGGAAAAGAAGCAGTGCACGTCACGCGCACTGGATTTTCGCCTGCGTTACAGACGTGGATCGGGATATCGTATGTCCGCCGCGAAAAAAGCCAACCCGGCAGCCAATTCTTTTGCGGCAGCAGCACAGCAACCGTCATTACTTCCCCGTTGTCAGACTCGCAATCCAAGTCATAGACTCAAATAATTACGGCCGACGAATCGAACGGTTGTGGCACAGGATGGGTCTGCATGTTCGAGCGATACACGGAAAAAGCACGTCGAGTGATATTCTTCGCGCGTTACGACGCCAGCCAATACGGTAGCTATTACATTGATACTGAACACCTTCTGTTAGGTCTGATGCGCGAGAATTTTCCTCTGCTGAGCAATATGATGGGTTCTGGAATTTCTGCCCATGCAATCCAGCAAGAGATTGAAAAGCAAATCCAACGCGGCGAACGCTTTTCCACTGCGGCCGAAGTGCCACTCTCCGTCGAGAGCAAGCGCGTGCTGAACTTTGCCGCGGAGGAAGCGGAAAGATTGGGACAGCGGCATGTTGGCACCGAGCATTTGCTGCTTGGACTGTTGCGCGAGGAAAACGCGCTTGCCGCAGTGACCCTGCGGCGACATGGTGCGCATCTGGCAGAAATTCGGCTGAAGCTGGCGGGCAATGCTAGCAGCTATCGTGAGCCAACGACGCCCGCCGGTAGTCCCTATTCTTATCGCGTAGCGTCGAAGCCCGCCCGCAGCGCGATGGATGCAGTGAGCAGTTTCCTTTCCGGACTGAAAAGCAAAACGTCGCCAGAACTCGCCGACTTTTTTGCCGACAACGGCCAGTTCATCGATGCTTCCGGGAAAATATGGTTTGGCCGCGAGGAAATCAAGAAGGAGTTCGAGAGATTGTTCGCGGCGTTCTCTAAGAAGAATACGGGCTATCGCATCGAGAAAACTATTTCTGAGCGTCAGGCGGCAGTGCTGGTATCGGTTTTATGGGAGAACGCGGTGCACACGGAACAAACACCGAGATCGGTGATACGGATGACGGTGCTCTTGGTGCCGGAGGACGAGGAGTGGGCCATCTTTCTAATTCAAATTGCCCCCGTTGCTGAATCGCTGGCTTGAGTCAAGGTCGCGACCTCCGCACCTGCCCACTCTGCAGTGAAATTTTGCAGATACCGTCAGTTCCTCTGTCCGCAAGCAGCTGAAAACAAAAGGGCGCTGATTTATGAAAAAGTGAAGAATATGAAAGGAAAGAAGTTAGAAGCGAGATGCCGACAAGAATATCAATCGAAAGAAGTTAGATGCCGCGAAAGCACGTCGGGCTCTCAACGCATATTTTCTCAATTGGTATTATACACGATTCGCTAATAGAGTCAAGAGATTTCAGACCTCAGGGGTCAAACCCCCCGAGACCTGACCGCTTTTCGGCGTGCCCTCCCCCCAAAGAACGTTGCGAGGCGATCTTTAGTTCTTGGAATAAACGCGGACGTAATCGACGAGCATTTGTTGGCGAAACTGAGTACTGGCATCCGGACTGCCGGGCCAGCTTCCGCCGACGGCTAGGTTTAAGAGAATGAAGAATGGATGATCGAAGACCCATTGGCCGCCTGCAGGCCATTGCACCCGGGTGAAGGTGGCGTAATTGTTCGAATCGACATAGTAGCGAACGGCTCCGGGCTCCCATTCGATGGCGTAGACGTGAAAATCGTCGGCGTAATTCTGGCCAGCAGGCAGAAAAATCGTTGAGGTGCGGTCAGAGGTTGGCGCGACGGAGCTTGGTCCATGCAACGAGCCATGAATGATGCCGGGTTCGCGGCCGATATTTTCCATGATGTCGATTTCGCCGCACTTGGGCCAGCCGTTCTGAGTGATGTCACTGCCAAGCATCCAGAACGCGGGCCAAATGCCCTGGCCTCTGGGGATTTTGATACGGGCTTCGAATCGGCCGTAGGCCTGCGCGAATAGATTTTGCGTTTTCAGCCTGGCTGAAGTGTAGTTGCGCGCGATGCCGTCGGTTCCGGTGTAATTTTCTTGTAGCGCGGTGATGACCAGATTGCCGTTTTGAATTTGTACGTTTTGCGGGCGCGACGTGTAGTATTCGAGTTCCTGATTGCCCCAACCACCGCCGCCGATGTCATATGTCCACTTGGTTGAATCAGGTGCAGAACCGTTTGCGGAGGAGAATTCGTCGGACCAGACTAGTGTGAATGCGGAAGTTGGAGGGTGGACGGGCGGTTGGGCGATGGCTCCGCCTCCGCGGCTGGTGAGGCTTAATAGCAAAAAAGGCGACACGATAAGCGACGGAATGCGCATTCTGGGCCCTCGCAAATACGACTTAGGCACTGCCCTCTGAAAAACCGGCGAGGCACAACAAACATATCAGAGAAGAAGATAACGCCCCCATCCGGTCGGGGTAAACGCCGACGCTGAGTTCGCCAAGATACACGGAGAAAGGAACACAGGTTGAAGCCTGTGCCACAAACCCGCTGCCGCATAAAGAGAAAGGCGTCAGGAAGAGAAAAGCGCTAGGCGATGTTTAGGGCGCGCTTGAAGGAACCTTTTTCGCTGTCGATTTTCTTTTGCAGTTGCAGGATGGAATAGAGCAGCGCTTCGGGGCGGGGCGGGCAGCCGGGAACGTAAACGTCCACGGGGATGACTTGATTGCAGCCTTGTACGATGGCGTAGTTGTTGAAAATGCCGCCTGAAGTGGCGCACGCGCCCATAGAAATAACCCATTTGGGTTCGGGCATTTGATCGTAGAGCTGGCGAACGACTGGCGCCATTTTTTGCGAGAGGCGTCCGGCGACGATCATCAAGTCGGCTTGGCGGGGCGAGGGGCGGAAAACTTCCGCGCCGAAGCGTGCAACGTCAAAACGGGCGGCGGCCATGGACATCATTTCGATGGCGCAGCAAGCCAGTCCGAAGCCGAGCGGCCAGATCGAGCTGCGGCGCGCCCAGTTCACGGCTTTATCGAGCGTGGTGAAAATGATGCCTTCGTCTTCGAGGAGTTTGCCGAAGTCGTCGGGCTTGGTCAGTGTGACGTGCTTACCGAGGGATACGCTCATCGTGACCTCAGAACCATTTTCTCATAAACCGTGCGTCGCAGACAAACCAAGCGTCAAGAATCCTTCTCGTCCACGTCAGTCGTTTTGGGAGCGCGAATCCGGTCTCGCTCGTAGAGCCATTCAAAGAACGTCTTGTGCGTTCGATCTTCCCACTTCTTGAGAGTGGGAAACTTAAATCGCGCGAAATACGAGTTTAGGAGGAGCGAAATGGGTATCCACAATGCGGGGGTCGCAACACACAACCAGAGGACCGATCTGACCTTCATCGCCAGCAAAGCGCCGAACGCGAGTAAGACCGATATAGCTGCAACCCTCCCTGAATAAGGAAACGAAACGCGCACCCGTTCTTGGCATTTTGGGCAGTAGGTGCCACCTCCTATGCCGGCGGGCTGCTGCAAATCAACCGCAGCGAAATCAGTCCCGCAATATGGACAATGGTATGTCAGCAACAATTATCCCCCTGAGTCCATCGTCAGACGCCGGTGATCCGGTGGGCTAGAGAGAGCCAGGGGCGGGTGCCGCCGATAAAAATAGCGAGAGGGACGAAGGCTACAAAGGCCAGAGTTCCCCAGATGTAGGCCGCGTGTACGCGCTTACGTGTGAAGAAATCGTACGCCATGCAGATGAGCAGGATAGCGAGCTGCACTCCGAGGGCCTTGAAGATGATCAGATGGGCGTTGAAAAGCAAGAAGACGCGCGCCAGGGCGGGCGTCAAAATGCTGACCGTCGCGACGATCATGAGTCGTTTGTGAGTTTCCGGTCGATCACGCAGCAAAAAGCCGGCTGTTACCAAAGAGCTAAAGAGAATGAGGTGGAAAATCTGAAACGCCAGAAAACTGAGTGGCGGCGGACCGCCAGGCGGAGTAAAACCGCGCTGGGCCGCCTGCACCGACATGATCCAGCCCAGAGTGAACATCGAGGCAACGATAGCGATGCTGGCGTAGCCGAGCTTTTGATGAATGCGGATTTGCTTCGCGGAAACCAGCGCGGATTGTGTTACCAGAAGAACCAGCCAACTGGAAAAAACAACGCCGTGAAGGATAAAAAGCGATGGGAGATGGAGTTTGGCGAAGAAGCCATTGAGAAAAAAGGTGCGCGCGAATCCGGCGAAAACGATTGCGGCGGTAAGAATCGTAACGAAAAGATAGAAGCGCCGGTCGCGAAAACGCGCGGCTGACGCTGCGCTAGTGGCCATGTCAGTTCAGTTCCCCGGATGACTGGAATTGCGCTGAGTTTAGCATGGCGAGCCAGTCATGCATTGTACTAATCCACGAGCAAGACGACTTTGCCGAATTGGTTGCCGGATTCGAGGTACTCGTGAGCTAGACGGCATTCGGCGAGCGGAAACGTCCGGTCGACTACTGGCTTCAGCCGACCGGCGGCGACTAATTTGAGTACCGTGGCGAATTCGGATTTGGTGCCCATGTACGAGCCGAGGATGGAGAGTTGGCGGCTGAAGAGAAAGCGCAGATCGATTTTGGCGTCGTAGCCGGCTGTGGCGCCGCACGTGACGAGGCGGCCGCCGCGAGCAAGGCTGGCGACGCTGTCATCCCAGGTCGCTGTACCTACATGTTCGAAGACCACGTCTACGCCGCGCTTGGCAGTTAGGCGGCGAACTTCGTCTTTTATTTTTTGCGTTTTGTGATTGATTAGTTCGTCGGCGCCTAGTTCTTTCGCTTTGGCGAGTTTGGCTTCGCTGCCTGCGGTGGCGATTACGCGGCAGCCGAACATTTTTACGATTTGGATTGCGGCGGAGCCTACACCGCTGCCTGCCCCGAGGATGAGGACTTCTTCTGCCGGCTTAAGTTGTGCGCGGGTGAGGAGCATGTGCCAGGCGGTTTGAAAGACCAGCGGGACGGCGGCGGCTTGTTCGAACAAGAGATTTTCTGGATAGGGGAAACAGTTTACTTCCGGGCAGCGGACGAATTCGGCGCAGCCGCCGTCGATCAGGTAGCCGAGATTTGTGAATTGCGGGCACTGATTATCGCTGCCCGCGAGACATGCAGGGCATTTTCCGCAGCCGATTCCGGGAGCCAGCAAAACTTTTTGGCCGGACTTGACGGTGGTCACGTTAGGCCCGATTTTGGCGACGACTCCAGCGATATCGCTGCCGGGAATATGCGGGAGCGAAAACGGTACACCGGGGATTCCTTGGCGAACCCAGAGATCCAGGTGATTTAGGGCGCAGGCGTGGACACGGACGAGAACTTCGCCGGAACGCGGTTCCGGTTCGGGGGCATCGGTGTAGCGGAGGACGTCTGGTCCGCCGTGATCGTCGAAGAGGATTGCCTTCATGCGGTGCTCCTGTCGGGTGCGGAGCGATATGTTAGCGGCGAGGATGTGGAGAGTCCAATGGCCGCGTGAGTTGCGCACGCGAAGAAAGCTATCCGAGAAAAAGCACCGGCCTAAACACCCTGCCTGCGGCAGGCAGGCGGCCACAACAAGGGCGCGAAGAGCGGTTGTTGCGTTGACAGGATAGCGAGTGCGGCTTAGGCTGAATTGGGAAACCCACTATGGATTTGTTTGAAGAGATTGTGCACATGAGGAAAGCTGGCCTACGCGGCGCGCTGGCTACGATTGTGCATACCAATGGCTCGATACCGAGCTATGAGAGTTCGCGGATGCTGGTGCGCGAAGACGGCTCGATCGCGGGTACCATTGGCGGCGGATGCGTCGAAGCGGATGTGTGGGCGGCGGCGCGCGAAGTGATGAGTAAGGAAACGCCGCGCAAAATGGTTTTTCAGTTGAACAATGAAGCGAGCTATGACAGCGGACTGATCTGCGGCGGCACGCTGGAAGTTTTTGTCGAACCGATTTTACCGCAGCCAGTGGCTTACATTTTTGGCGGTGGACACATTTCGATGGCGTTGGCGAAGTCGGCGAGCTCGGCGGGATTTGGCGTCGTCGTTATTGATGATCGCGAACAGTTCGCAAATAAAGAGCGATTCCCGATGGCGCAGGAGCTATACACGAGTTACGAAGACACCTTCGCGCGGATTCAGCCGAATGCTTCGTCGTACTTGGTGATTGTCACGCGCGGACATCGTGACGACATGCGAGTGCTGGCCTGGGCGGTGCGCACCGCCGCCCGCTACGTTGGAATGATTGGCAGTAAACGCAAAGTTTTGTCGGTCTACCAGGCGCTGGAAAAGGAAGGCTACGCGCCGGAAGAATTCGCACGCGTGTACGCCCCGATGGGATTGGAAATCGGCGCGCTGTCGCCGGAAGAGATCGCGATCAGCATAACCGCTGAATTGGTCGCGGTGCGTCGCAATACGCAAGACGCGCAACACAAGAAATTGCGGCGCGAACGGCGCGAAACGATTGCTTCCGGTGCTACAACGCAGCGGTGAACGGAGATCTATGCTCGCCGCCGTAATCCTATCGGGCGGTGCATCCAGCCGCATGGGATCGCCAAAAGCTCTGCTGTCCTACCAGGGCCGGCCATTTCTAGAACATCTGCTTGGTGTGACCACGCATCCCGCGATTGGAGTGCGCCGGGTGGTGCTTGGACCGGACGCCGAAGCCATCGGCAAAGGTATCGCTTTGGCGGCCGACGAAATTGTGATCAATCACGATTGGGAAAAAGGCCAGCTCAGTTCGATTCATGCCGGGCTGCGTAGTTTGCCCCCGAATACGGACGGCATGCTGCTGTGCCCAGTCGATCATCCGCTGGTGAGCGCGGCGCTGATTGGCGCGCTGATTGAGGCCTTCGTGGCTTCGCGCGCGCCGATTGTCGTTCCGTGCTATTGGGGACATCGCGGACATCCAGTGATTTTCTCCGCCGCAGTTTATGAGGAACTGCTCGACGCACCACTGGAGCATGGTGCGCGTGCCGTGGTCTGGGCGCATACCCGCGAAGTGCACGAAGTCGCTACTGTGGAAGAGGGCTGCGTTCTGAACCTCAATGATCCGCACGCGATGGAAAAAATAAAACGCAAATGAAATTTAGCGTTCGGTGCGAACCAGTTCGCGACAAGCGGACATCACAAGTAACAATTTGCGAGGGATTTGAGTCGAGTCCCTTCGAGCCGTTACAACGCGCCCCTCAGGATGACACCAGTCTATGGGTGTGTGAGTATTGGCAAAAATACTTCGTGGAAAGAAATGCGGAATCGCTAGCGAGTGCTGGTGAGCCTGGCTGCGAGTGCTTGCGCGGCGTCCGCGGCTAAATATGCGCCGTGGATTGTTTCTTGAGGCAGTTCTCCGAAAGCAGTCGTGAGAAGTTCGACGGTAATTTCGTGAAGTTTGCGGACCGGTAATCCGGTCAGCAATTCCGTCAATCGCGATGCGCAAGCGATTGAAGTTGCGCAGCCGCGGCATAGAAATCGCGCTTTGCTGATTCGATCGTTTTCCACGCGAACCGCGATCTTCAGAATATCCCCGCACACTGGATTGCTGACGTCTACTATCGCGGTGGGGTCTTTCAGCTCGCCAGCGTTGCGCGGATTCTGAAAATGATCGAGCACTTCCCTTGAAAACATGAGTTGAGTATGCAGGCGATTCGCAGTATCGAGCAAGCACGCGGTATTGCCAAAACTACTTTGCGACCACGCGGGCGGGCAAAAACTTTTTCTCGATCGAGGCGACCACTACATAATTTGGGTCGACCATTTCGGTGAGATGAAGTTTGCACACCTTGGAACACAGTTCGTAGGCGTCCAGATCGGAAAGGCCGTAATCGTTGTGAATCCACTTTACGAGCTCGGTCACTGCAATGCGCACGGCATCGTCCACGGGCCGGTAAATGCCGGTGGTCATGATTTCGTCTTCATTTTCCAGGCGCGGCCACTCGATGCGCTTCTTTTTTAGCAAGTCCAGTCGCAACTTTACGCGCATTGGCACTTCCACGGCGCTGCCGGCTACTTCGCCATCACCCATGGCGGCGTGACCATCGCCAAAATAAAACAGAGCACCGGCCACGTTCACCGGCAGATACAAAGTATTGCCTTTGCTGACTTCCGGCGCGTCCATATTGCCGCCAAATTCCGCTGGGACAATTGAACTGCGTGCTTCCCCGCTGGCAGGAGCGACGCCGATGCAGCCGAGAAAGGGATGCAGAGGAAAACTTACTTTGAAGTTCGAATCGAGCGCCTGAAATGTTGCGGTGTTTTTCTCCGCATCGATCGGGTAGAACCACATTTTTTCCTGCAGTGGCTTGGTTTCGATGATCGGTGTGTAATGCGTGGCGTTTGCGGCGCCGAAGCCGGGTCCGAACGTACCGACGCCTTGCTTGCCATCCACCTGCAAATCGAGAATGTGAACGATTAATGTGTCGCCGGGCTGTGCTCCTTCGACGTAGAACGGACCGGTCAGAGGATTGTCACCCTTGACCAGCGAAAAAGAATCTCCAGGCTTCTGTAGTGCATTGCCGAAACAATCGAGCGAGTTGGCCTCCAAAATATTGCCAGGCTTCACGCTGGCCACCGGCGGCGCAACTCCGAACAGGTACTTTACGTTTTCGATCGTTGCTGTATAGCGCACGACGTTGTCTTTAGCCGTCGGCGGATTGCCCTGCGCGGCAAGGCTTGTAAGAAAGAGGAAAAACACGAAAGTAATCCGGAGAGCCATGAGGATCCTCACTTGAAATGGATTGCGCAACAAAGTGCAACACAGCCGGGAAGTACCGTCAACCGGCATTGCGAGGAACTCTTGCAGCCTCGAAGCTTACGGCTTTTCGCACTTGACAGCAGAAATGTGGCTGGCGCTGGCAGTAACTTCTTTGCGGGGCGGAAGGCGCAAACGGGCTTCCCGGACAAACTTGGAGAATCGCACAGCCAACTCGTGAATCCGCTTAGCTTGCCGCTTTTCGATCGATTCGGTCGGAATCAATTGCGTGCCGACTCCGATGGCAGTGGCGCCTGCTAAAATAAATGCCTCCGCGTTCTGCTGGTTAACTCCGCCCGAGGCGATCAGCGAAACTTGCGGTAGCGAACGATTGAGCGCGCGCACGTACCCGTCGCCACCCACTTGAACCGCAGGAAAAACTTTTACGAAATCGGCTCCCGCGCGCCACGCAGTAACGACCTCGGTTGGAGTCAATGCGCCGGGCATGGAAACCATGTCGTGCTCGGCCGCGAAGGTGACAATGTCGCAATCGAATCCCGGAGCGGTGAGGAAGTGCGCTCCGGCATCCGCGCACTGCCTGGCGGTTTCAACGTCCAAAACAGTCCCTGCACCGACGATCAGCTTTGGATGGTGCTTCACAAGATGGGCGATCACGTCCATGGCGCCGGGGACGGTCATGGTGATTTCAACGATGGGAATTCCGCCGCCGGCCACGGCTTCGGCCGCAAAATGCGCGTCGTCCGCGGACAAGACGCGAATCGCCGGCACGATTCCCACTTGCTCAATGACCGCAGCGATTTCTTTACGTTTCATCCCGCTGGTCCCTCCGGCAACTCCGCGCGAACTTCCATCGTATACCAGCAGGCGCTAATTTAAAGCTCGTCGCCTTCGGAGGCAGGCAGCAAATCGCCTTCACGGGCGATCCACACATATAAAGTGGGCAGCAAGAAAATGCTCAAGACCAGCGCGCCAACCAGTCCGCCCACAATTACGATGGCGAACGGCCGCTGCGAATCAGAACCGATTCCATGTGATAAAGCGGCGGGCAGTAAGCCAAGCGTGGCCACCAGCATGGTCATCATAATTGGCCTGAGCCGCAAGACCGCGCCTTCAATCGCAGCATCTTCAATGGAAAAACCGCGCGCGCGCAACTGATTGATGTATTCCAGCATGATGACGCCGGTCTGCACGGAAACTCCGAACAAAGCCAGAAATCCTACCCCGGATGATACGCTGAAGTTAGTGCCCGTCAGCAGCAAGGCGATCGTCCCGCCCACCGGAGCCAACGCCACGCTGGACAGAATCAACAACGCCCACTTGAACGATTTAAACATCGTATAAAGAATCATAAAAATCAGCAGCAATGTAATCGGCAGCACCGTCATTAGCCTACGCTGCGAGCGCTTCTGGCTTTCATACTCGCCCGCCCAATCCATCGTGTAACCCTGCGGAAGTTTTACTTTGCCGTTCACTTTCTTGATGGCTTCCTCTACTGTACTGCCCAAATCACGCCCTCGGATGCTGTACTTGATGGCGTCGTAGCGAGAATTCTCTTCGCGATAAATTTGCGATGCGCCGTCCTGTACGCTCACTCTAGTCAATTGTGCAAGGGAAACCCGCTCGCCGCTTGGGCTGACCAGTCGAATCTTCTCGATAGCCTCGCGCGTGTCGCGAAATTGCGGCAAGTATCGCAACACCAGATCGTAGCGCTGCTCGCCGATTAGTACCTGGGTCAGCGCGTTGCCGCCAACTGCGGTCTGGATGGCATCCTGCACATCCGAAACATTGATTGCATAGCGCGCGGCCTGATCGCGTTGCACTTCAAAGTTCAAATTGGGCTGCCCGATCACGCGAAATACTCCGAGGTCTTCCACGCCGCGAACGTTTTTCATGACTCCGACCACTTCGTCGGCTTTTTCCTCCAACGTTCGCAGGTCCTCACCGTAAATCTTCACGGCCAGTGCGCCCTTCACACCGCTTACCGCCTCCTCCAGATTGTCCGAAATCGGCTGCGAAAAGCCCCAGGTCACTCCGGGAATTTTCTCCAGCTCGCGGTTCATGCCTTCAATCAGGCGCTCTTTGTTCTGATGAAAGACCGGGCGCCACTTTTCTTTCGGCAAGAGATCGACAAAATATTCCGTGTCGAAAAATCCGGTGGTGTCGGTGCCGTCGTCTGGACGGCCCACCTGCGTGACGACCTGCGGCACCTCGGGAAACGACGCCAGCACCTGTCGGCCTTGTTCGGCGATACGTGCGCCTTCCGTGGGTCCGCTGCTCGGCGCCAGGGTACCGCGCACCCAGATCGCGCCTTCATCCAGGTGCGGCAGAAATTCCGAACCGATCACGCCGCTGAACGACAAGAAAAGCGAGAGCGCAAAAATCGCCAGCGCTGCGACAAAAACGGGCAAGCGATGCCGTACCGCCCAGGTCACTCCGTCGCGATAGCGCGCCGCGAGATACGCCATCACCGGGTTTTGCCAGCTCTTGCCGCCCTTCTTAAATAGAAAACTCGCCAGGGCAGGAGCAACCAACATGGAGAAAAGCAGTGCGCCGAGCAGCGCGAACACCACCGTCCACGCCATCGGCTTGAACAATTTTCCTTCGACGCGTTGTAACGTGAAGATCGGCAGATACGCCGTGATGATGATGGCGATGGCATAGAACACCGGGCGCTGTACCTCACGCGCCGCGATTCTCACCTGTTCCAGAATCGTATTGTTGTCTTTGTTGTGGCGATTCAGGTGCCTCACGATGTTTTCCACCATGACCACTGCTCCGTCCACTACCATGCCAAAATCCAGCGCGCCCAGCGAAAGCAAATTCGCGGAAATGTGCCGCAGGTCCAGGCAGATGGACGCAAACAACAACGCAAACGGAATGGTCAGCGCCACGATGAACGCGCCACGCACATTCCCGAGAAAAACGAAAAGAATGATCACTACCAGGATCATGCCTTCCGCTAGATTGTGCAGAACGGTATGCGTGGTGTAGTGCACCAGGTCGTCGCGATCCAGATAGGGCACCATCTTTACGCCCTTGGGCAGAATTTGCGTGTTCAGCCGGTTGACCATGGTATGAATGCCTTCGAGCGTAGCCGCCGTGTCCGCCCCCTTACGCAGAAAAACGATTCCTTCGACCACATCACTGTCGTCGACAACCACACCATCGGCGCGATGAATCGCTTTGCCTATCTGGCCAAGCCGGATCTTCGGTCCTTGCACAACTTCCGCGATGTCTTTCACGCGAACCGGCGTGCCGTTCTGGGTCTTCAGGACGGTCTCTTTAACATCTTCTAGCGTCCGAATCAGCCCCAACGCGCGCACATTGATCTGCTGCGATCCCTGCTCGATAAAACTTCCGCCTCCGTTAGCGTTGGAGTTGGTCAGTTGTGTTTCGATCTGCGCCAGGTTCAATCCGTAAGCAATCAGTTTGTCCGGGTTTACCTTGACCTGATATTCGCGCGTGATGCCGCCAAACGACGAGTCGTCCACCACGTCTGGCACCGACTTCATGTACTTGGCAATCACCCAGTCCTGCAGCGATTTCAGTTCCATGGTGTCGTAGGCGGGATTGGTGCTCTTCAGCGTGTACCAGTAGATCGAACCGATTGGGCTAAAGTCCGGACCGATCTGCGCGCTGACATTCGCAGGCAGCGTCACTTGTGCCAAACGCTCCAGAGCCTTCTGCCGGTCCCAATCATTATCGGAGTCATCGTCGAAAATCAGATTCACCACTGACAATCCGGCAAGCGACGAGGATCGGACATGTTGCAAGTGCGGGATTCCGTTCATCTGGATTTCTAGCGGAATGGTAATTTGCTGTTCGACTTCTTCCGCCGCGCGGCCCGGCCATTGCGTAATCACCTGCACCCAGGTGTTAGCCACGTCGGGATAGGCTTCGACCGGAAGTGTTTTGAACGCAATTACGCCCCAAAGAAAAAGCAGTACGGCAATGCTCAGAACGATGAAGCGATTGTCCAGCGCTTTTTCAATCAGCAGTCGAATCATTACTGCTCGACCGTGTTTTGGAATTCGAGCGCGTTCCCGACTGCCTTCTGCCCGGCACTCACGCCGCTAAGGACTTCCTGCATGCCGCCTGGCAGCATCTCGCCGCCGATCACTTTCACGCGCCGAAACTTTTTTCCTTGCAGCGGGACGTACACCCAATCCTGATCGTGCAAATGCAAAATCGCGGTCGCAGGCACCGTCGCATACGGTTCCTCAGATTTGCCATGGAATGTGGCCGTGACGAACATTCCGGGCCGCATCACTCCCGGGTTGCGAACCTCGATCCGCACTTTCGCTGTGCGCTGGCTGCGGTCCAACACCGCACCAATATTGCTGATTACCCCGGTGAAAAGCTTGTCGGGATACGCGTTCAACAGGATATCCACTTTTTCTCCCAGGTGCACGTTACTCAAATCGTTTCCGAAGACGTCGCAAAGAATCCACACCGAGCTCAAGTCCGAAATGGTGAAGGGATTCGGCGCACCCAGCCCGGCCACTCCACTGGCGTTAGTCACCTGCTGATCGGTAATCACGCCGGAAATCGGCGCGCGTATCTCGATGATCGCGCCGGGATGCTCGATGTTTCCGCCAAGCACGCGCACACGTTCCGTCGTGTTCTCGACATCAACCTTCGCTTTCGTGTCCGCGTCCTGCGCCACTTGCAGGTCGTTCAAGGACACGGCGCCCTTTTCATACAGGTCCTTGGCGCGCGCAGCTTGCGTGGCAACCAACCGTTCATCCGCGACCGCCTTGCGGTAATCGGAAAATGCTCCGGAAAGATCCGCACTCTGCAACCGCAGCAATAGTTGTCCCTTTTTTACGGTGTCACCCAGACGCGCATTAATCGCCACGACTCGTCCCGTTGCCACGGAAACGACGGGCACACTACGCGACACATCTGGCGCCACCGTGCCCGTCACTCGCAATTGCCGCGCGGCCATGTGCTGTCCCGCGGTAATCAACGCAAACTGTTCAGGACGGTCCGCTTCAAAAACATTTTCGTCCGCCGCGGACTGCAACTTCAGCGCGGGAGGCGCTTCCGCCTTGGGATCGCTTTTGCCATCGCCGCAGCCGGCCAGCGCGAGACACGCGCAGATCGCCCAGCCAACTAGCCTGATTGGCTTCATCACCTAGCCTCTTGCCCTTCCGCAAATTTTCGCTCGTCCACCGGTTACACGGCGGCAAAATCCAATGGCAATCCGTTTTTGCCAACAGAGCAACGCGAACACCCTGGCCGGACACGGTATTGAACCCCACTAACATCAACGGCTTGTAACAGTGAAATTCTATACTATACTGGGTATAGTATATCAACAGCATATCCACGGCACGTCCAAGGAGGACAAATGGCACACACCATTCAGGAACGCCGTAAACTTCTCGCTCGCGTCAATCGCATCGAAGGCCAAATCAAAAGCATCCGCACCGCCCTCGAAGAGGAACGTGAGTGCGCCACGGTACTGCAGCAAATCGCCGCGTGCCGCGGTGCCATCAACGGCCTGCTGGTCGAAATCGTTGACGGCGAAATCCGTTACCACGTCCTCAGCAAGACCGCCAAAGTGGATTCCCGCGAAGCGCGCGCCGCCGAAGACCTGGTGGAAATTCTCCACCGTTACATCAAGTAACCGCGGCTAACTAACACTTCTCTTCGGCACCCGCCTAGATTTTCACATCTTTGCTATTCTGCTGAATTATGGCGCCTGGCCACATTTCGCAGCGCTCAACTGGGTTGCGCATCGTCTCACTCGCGCCATCCTGCACTTCGATCCTTTGCGCTCTCGGCGCCAAACGCCAACTGGTCGCCGTTACGCGGTGGTGCGCGGACGTTTGCTCGGTTCGTGGTTTGCCCGCGATAGGCGACTGTTGGCGCAATAACTCCATGGAAAAAATCGCCCGCCTTCGCCCAACATTGATTGTTGGCTCAGTTCCCTTTCATGCCGAGACGGTCGCGCGCATCCTTACCATTCCCGCGCAATTCCTGGCGCTGAATCCCCGCTCGCTCGCGGATATCGAGTCGGACGTCCGGACTCTTGCGCGAATTACGAATCGTTCGGCGCATGGCCGACGGGTGATCATTCGAATGCGACGGGAATTCGCTCGCATCCGGCTTCAGGCCCCTAAATTTTCCCGCCGGCCGCGTATTTATTCCGAAGCCTGGCCCAATCCCCGGATTAGCTCTCCGCCCTGGGTCGCGGAGCTGATCGCGCTCTGCGGGGGCAAAATGGTAGTCAAGGCCGGCGCGCGCGTCGCCGATGAAGCAGTCGCATTAGCCCGTCCGGACATTATTCTGCTCGCCTGGGCCGCCACCGGAAGTCGCGCTGATCCGCGAAAGGCATTTTCGAACGCTGCGTGGAAAGGCGTTCCTGCGGTACATCACAAGCGGGTCTTTGTGATTCGCGACGAGCTTCTCAATACACCCGGTCCGCCGCTGGTAGCAGGCGCTCGTGAAATTCAGCGGATTCTGCAACAATTCGCCAGAGACAGCGCATGAGCATCCAAGTTGTTACCGCCGTAATCGAGCGTGAGGACCGCCGGCTGTTGATCGGCCAACGCCGCCGCCAAGATTCTTCACCGCTTAAATGGGAATTTCCCGGTGGCAAGGTCAAACTCGGCGAATCGCTGGAGCAAGCGTTGGCCCGCGAGCTGCGCGAGGAACTCGACGTGACATTGTTGCGTGCAGTTCCGATTTCGCGCGTCGAGCACGAATATGGCGGCGGCATGGGTTCGCTGTCGATCATATTTTTTGCGGTGAAAATCCAGGAATCGATCCTGCATCCGGGCCCGTTTGAGGAAGTTGCCTGGGTTCTGCCGCGCGAGCTTAGCCAATACGACTTCCTGGCCGCTAACCGTCGGCTGATCGCGGAGCTGGCCACCGGCCGCATCAAACCTTCGGAAATTCTGGCCTCAATGCCGAAAAATTCGCCATTAGATTCGCCGCCTATTGCGCCCCCAGACAGCCATTAGCGGACTCGCAACGTCATACTTCACAGCGCTTGCGGGTTTTGCGCTACCATATTATTTTTAAGCTTCGAGGGTTTGTATCTGGCGCGCCCGCGAGGCGCATTGCTCGCTGCCACTGCGGACTCTGTTAAGGCCTCGATTTAGCCCAGCTCTCTTATGCTGAACGGAAAACGTATCCTCGTCGTGATGCCGGCGTATAACGCCGCCAAGACGCTTGAGCAGACCTATCGCGAAGTCCCCAAAGACTTCGTGGATGAAACTATTCTCGTGGACGATGGCAGCCACGACTCCACCGCGAAAGTCGCCGCCGAGCTCGGTCTGACTACGTTCGTGCATCGCCAGAATTTAGGTTACGGCCGCAACCAGAAAACCTGCTACCGCGAAGCCCTTCGCCGCGGCGCGGATATCGTCATCATGCTGCACCCGGACTATCAGTATTCGCCCAATCTGATCGTGTCCCTGGCGGGAATGATCGCTTTCGGTGAGTACGATGTTGCGCTGGGCTCGCGCATTCTCGGTGTTGGCGCGCTGAAGGGCGGCATGCCACGCTACAAATACATTTCGAATCGCGGCTTAACCTTCATCCAAAATCTTCTGATGAAGTACAAACTTTCCGAGTATCACACCGGCTATCGGGCATTTTCGCGGACCGTGCTGGATGCTCTGCCGCTTGAAGCCAACAGCGACGATTTCGCTTTCGATAATCAAATGCTGGCGCAAATTATTTTCTTTGGCTACCGCATGGGCGAAGTCTCCTGCCCCACACGGTATTTTCCCGAAGCCTCCAGCATCAGCTTCTGGCGCAGCGTCAAATACGGATTCGGCGTGCTCGCAACTTCAGTGCAGTTCCGCTTGCAAAAGTGGGGGCTGGCTAACTTCCGCATCTTCAGCAATGAAGGGCATAAGCTGCTGCCCGATTACTACGTGATGGTGAAAGAGTGAGTTCTTCGGCGCTGGCCACCGAGACTGCCTCCGACCCGCTTAAAGAGTTACCCGCCGCGCAAGTCGACGACCATACTTCGCCATGGCTATTAGCGCTGCTGCTGGTGGCGATCACTATATTTTCCTACTGGCCTACATTTTCGAACGGCTTTATCAATTACGACGACGCCGGCTACGTCACGGAAAATCATCATCTCCAGCCGGGACTTACCGCCGCCAATCTTTCCTGGGCTTTTCACGCCACGATCATGGCCAACTGGCATCCGCTTACGTGGATTTCGCACATGGCGGACGTGCAACTCTTCGGCCTGCATCCCGCCGGGCATCACGCCACCAGCCTGATTCTTCATTGTCTGAACGTAGTGCTGTTGTTTTTCCTGCTGCGGGGCGCCACTGGATTTGTCTGGCGCAGCGCCTTCGTCGCTTCCCTGTTTGCGCTGCATCCCTTCAACGTCGAGTGCGTCGCATGGGTCTCCGAGCGCAAAAGCATCCTGTGCACGCTTTTTCTTTTTCTCGCGCTATTCGCGTATGGCTGGTATGTACGCAAGCCCGGCATCGGCCGGTATGCGCCTGTGGCTTTACTGTTCGCGCTGGGCCTGGCTGCCAAGCCCATGATCATCACGCTGCCTTTCGCGCTGCTGCTCCTGGACTACTGGCCACTCAATCGTTTGCCGATTCCCAGCGGACCCGACGGTCTTTCCTGTTTTTTCAAAACGTTGTGGCCGCTGTCTTTGGAAAAACTTCCACTCTTACTTTTATCCGCGGCCAGCGCCTACATCACCGTGCTCGCGCAGTCCAATGCTATCGCGCCCAATCAAATTCTTTCCATGCCGGTGAGGGCCGGCAATGCCTTTTGGTCGTATCTCTTATATATCCTCAAGGGTTTGTGGCCGCTGCATCTGGCCATGTTTTATCCGCATCCCGAATATCACCTGGGTCTCTGGAAGCCGCTCGCGGGTTTTGCTTTTATTCTTCTCTTCACGTTTTACTGCCTGCGCCATCTGCAGCAACGTTATTTGATCGCTGGCTGGCTCTGGTATCTGGGTTGCCTGGTTCCGGTGATCGGATTCATTCAGGTCGGCCGTCAAGCCTTAGCCGACCGTTACGCCTATACGCCGCTAATCGGCATTTTTGTGCTGATGGTGTGGTGGATTGCGGAGCAGTCAGCGCGAGTTCCACACCGCTCCGAATTACTTGCCGGTGTAGCCGCGGTATTTTTGATTTTCTTTGCCGCTCTTACGTGGAGGCAAACCGCCTTTTGGAAGGATGACTTGACGTTGTTCGGGCATACGCTGCAATTGACCACGGGAAATTTTATCGCGGACAATAATCTGGGCCTGGCCTATCTGCAAACCGGCCGATCCGATCGCGCCTACGACTACTTTCTTCGCTCCGCAACGGAGAAGCCCAACTTCGGTCTGGCGCATTACAACTTGGGCGTAATGATGCTTGGACAAAATCGCCGCTCGGAAGCGCGCAAGGAGTTTGAAACAGCGATTCGCTTCGGCCAGGACAAATCGGACATCGCTTCCGCGTACCACAACCTTGGCATTGCCATGCTTCAAGACAATCAGTTTCCTGACGCCATAAAAATGTTTGCGAAAGCGCTTGAATTGGGACCGGACAAACAGTCGAGCTATTTGGCGCGGGGTATGGCGGAGTTTCGCCTGAACAATTTCGCCGCAGCGGAGTCCGATTTTATCGCGGGAGCCAACATCGCCCCCGATGCACCGGCTTGTTTTTGGGTGGGTCGAGCTCGCGAAGCACAGGGCAACACCAGCGGGGCCATCGAAGCGTACAAGAAGAGCCTGTCGCTGCAGCCCGACATGCACGATGCCAAAGAGCATCTCGACGCACTGCTCTCAGGCCGAGTCATGCCGTTCCCCAAATCAGAAGACTAGAAAGCCGCGCCGCGCTACGCCACTACCGGATTCGGCTTGTTTTTGACAATTCCCAAATCTTCGATGGCCTTGTCGACGACCTTGGCGTCAATTTTGCCGTCAGCGCTCAATTCGTGCAGCGTGGCCAGCACGATGAACTTGGCATCCACTTCGAAAAAGTCGCGGAGCGATGTGCGCCCTTCGCTGCGGCCGAATCCGTCCGTACCCAGCGCAGCCAATCTGCGCGGCATCCACTTCGCGATCATGTTTGGCAGGGTCTTCAAATAATCCGAAGCCGCCACCAGCACGCCCTGCGAATCCGCCAGGCAGCGCGAAACATACGGCACACGTGCCTTGTCGCCCGGATTCAAACGGTTCCAGCGCTCGGTCTCAATCGCATCAACGTACAACTCTTTGTAGCTGGTCACGCTCCAGACATCCGCTGCGACGCTGTATTTCTGCTCCAGAATCTCCTGTGCGCGCAGCGCTTCGTTCAAAATTGCTCCGCTGCCGAACAGTTGCGCTTTCAGCTTTGCTTTCTTATTTACTGAAGCGCGGTACTTGTACATGCCTTTCAAAATACCCTCGCGCACTCCGGCCGGCATCGGCGGCATCGCATACTGCTCATTCATCACGGTGATGTAGTAGAACCAATTCTCGCCATCCTTATACATACGGCGAATACCATCCTGAATGATCACCGCTATTTCATACGCAAATGCCGGATCGTAAGCCTTCAGGTTCGGCACCGGCAAAGCCAAAATGTGGCTGTTGCCGTCCTGGTGCTGCAATCCTTCGCCCGAAAGCGTCGTCCTTCCCGCGGTTCCGCCCAGCAAAAATCCCCGGGTGCGCATATCCGCCGCGGCCCAGATGAAATCTCCAATGCGCTGGAAACCAAACATCGAATAATAAATAAAAAACGGAATGGTATTGATTCCGTGCGTTGCATATGCGCTGCCCGCCGCGATGAACGACGCCATCGATCCAGCTTCGGTGATTCCCTCTTCCAGGATTTGCCCGTCCTTGGCCTCGCGATAAAGCAACAACGTATTCATGTCGACCGGGTCGTACTTCTGCCCGCCGCTAGCGTAAATCCCAACCGTACGGAACAGCGACTCCATACCGAACGTCCGCGCTTCGTCCGGTACGATCGGCACGATCAGCTTGCCGATTTCCGCATCCTTCAACATTTTTCGCAGCATGGCCACGAACGCCATGGTCGTTGACACTTCGCGCTCGTCGCTGCCTTCGGTGAACTCCTTGAAAAGTTCATCGTGTACGGCGGCAATGGGCTTCGCACGAATGCTGCGCCTCGGTGTGTATCCGCCCAACACTTCTCGGCGGGCCCGCAAATATTGAATCTCAGCACTCTCTTCCGCCGGCCGGTAAAACGGCACCGTCGCGCAATCTTCGTCGTTCAGTGGAATCCCAAAGCGCGAACGAAACTCTCGCAACTCATCTTCATTCAATTTTTTCTGCTGGTGAGTAACGTTTTTCCCTTCGCCTGCTTCGCCCAGCCCATAACCCTTGATCGTGCGCGCCAAAATCACCGTCGGGCCGCCCCTATGCTCCACTGCAGCTTTATAAGCCGCATATACCTTGCGCGGATCGTGCCCGCCCAACCGCAAGCGCCGCAGCGCTTCGTCGGGTAGCGGCTCGACCAGTTTCAGCAGACGCTCGTCATTGCCAAAAAAATGTTGCCGCACGTAAGCGCCCGACGACACCACCAGTTTCTGGTATTCGCCGTCCACCAGTTCGCCCATGCGCTTGACCAGCAACCCTTCCGTGTCGCGCTCCAGAATTGGATCCCACTCACTGCCCCACAACACTTTAATGACGTTCCACCGCGCGCCGCGGAACGCCGATTCGAGCTCCTGAATAATCTGGCCGTTGCCACGCACTGGACCGTCCAGGCGCTGCAAATTGCAATTCACCACAAAAATCAAATTGTCCAGATTCTCGCGCGAAGCCAAGGTGATCGCGCCGAGCGATTCCGGCTCATCTGTTTCCCCATCACCCAAAAACGCCCATACTTTTGCGTCGGTCGCTGGCTTCAGCCCGCGATTTTCCAGATAACGGCTGAACCGCGCCTGGTAAATCGCCATCAGCGGGCTCAATCCCATGGACACCGTGGGAAATTCCCAGAAGTCCGGCATCAGCCACGGATGTGGATACGATGACAAGCCGCCGCCAGGCTTTAACTCCCGCCGGAAATTTTCCAGTTGCTGCGTGCTGAGTCTTCCTTCCATGAACGCGCGCGCATAAATTCCCGGGGCCGCGTGCCCCTGGAAATAAACCGTGTCCCCTTCGAACTCCGGCGTTCTCGCACGGAAAAAATGGTTAAAGCCGACTTCATAAAGCGTCGCCGCCGACGCGTAGGTCGAAATGTGTCCGCCGATGTTGTGCTCTTCGCGGTTCGCGCGCACCACCATGGCCAGCGCGTTCCAGCGAATCAATGACTTGATGCGCCGTTCCAATTCCTGATCGCCAGGAAACAGCGGCTCCAACCGCACTGGAATTGTGTTCGCGTATGGCGTGTTCGCCGTAAACGGCAAATCAATCCCGTTCACCGTCGCGTGCGCCCGCAGCCGCTGCAGGATTTCCGATGCCACTTCCGCCCCGCTCGATTCCAACACCGAATCCAGCGACTCCAGCCACTCCTGAATCTCCACATCCTCGATGTGGTGTGGCTGAGTGTAAGTCTCGTTGTCCATTTTTACGTTGTCCCTCGTCGGAAAAACTCTGTCCCGCGCCGCCATATGCGCCTTCCTTATCTCACTATAAGCTTAAAGAATACACCGCCGCGCGCCGTCGCGCACTTCACGATTTTAGCCGTTATTGTAGCGACGTAATTCTGCCCCTGCTGGTCTGGCTAAGATATGGCCATTTTTTCGGAGTGCGACGCATTTGCGGTATGCTGTCTGTTCACAAGTTATGAGTAATCCTGTTTTGCGCGTCGAAAATCTGACTAAGCGCTACGGCGACGTCGAAGCCGTCCGCGGCATCAGCTTTGAAGTTAACGAAGGCGAAGTTTTTGGCCTGCTGGGGCCGAATGGCGCCGGCAAAACCAGTACTGTCGAAATTCTAGAAGGTCTTCGGAACGCCGACAGCGGCACGGTTTCCGTTTGCGGTTACGATCCACAGCGTAATCCCGATGAACTGAAGCGCGAGATTGGCGCGGCACTTCAATCCACAGCGTTGCCAGACAAATTGCGGGTCATGGAAGCACTGAAACTGTTCGCGGGATTTTACAAACGGCGGCGGAATCTGGAAGATTTACTGAAGCGTTTTGGACTCGAAGAAAAGCGTAACGCATTTTACAGCCAGTTATCCGGCGGACAGAAGCAGCGATTGGCGTTGGCCATCGCTCTGGTCAACGATCCCAAAGTGGTTTTCCTTGATGAACCTACCGCCGGTCTTGATCCTCAAGTGCGCCGCGAAATTTACGACGTGATTGAAGAATTACGCCGCGACAACAAAACCATCTTGCTGACCACCCATTACATCGAAGAGGCCGAGCGCCTCTGCGACCGCGTGGCCATCGTGGACCACGGCAAGGTCATCGTACAAGGCACGCCCCGCGAATTGAAACAGTCTTCCGCGGACAAGACGCGCATCGAAGTACGTCTGGCTCGGGAAGAATCTGAAGAAAGACTGAAATCTCTTGAGGGCGTTTCCGATTGCCGTTCGCTGAACGGTCTTTATGTCTTGCATTGCCTCCGGCCGCCGCAAGCCATCGTTTCGCTGGTGAAATATCTGGAAGCGCAAAATAACGAACTGGTTGGACTGGAAATCGCCACGCCTTCTCTGGAAGACGTTTTTATTGAACTCACGGGAAGGAGGCTACGGGATTGACGAACCTTCTCACGTTGACGCGCATGCGCGTACGGCTGGCCCTGCGCAACAAAATGTTTTTCTTTTTCAGCATCGTGATGCCCCTGGGCTTTTTCTTTCTTTATGCGGGCGTCTTTGCCAAGAGCATACCGCTGGTTGTCGCTTATCTTTTGGGACCGGTTTTGGCGCTGAACGTTATGGGAAGCTTCTGGGGCCTGAGTGCGACCCTGGTGACGTTCCGCGAACAAGGCATCCTTCGTCGCTTTCACGTCACGCCTGCGACGGCTACGGACATGCTCGTCTCCAGCATTCTGGCCAATTACGCACTTACCCTCCCAACCGTGCTGGTGGAACTCATTCTGGCGCGCTTTCTATTTCATGTTCCGGGCCTCGGCGACCTTTTTTCGGTTTTCCTTCTGGTTTCGATCGGCACCGTTTCCTTCGGCTCGCTCGGCTTGGTGATCGCCAGCGTCACCAACACCATGCAGGAAACCCAGGTTCTTAATCAGTTGCTATGGCTCCCGCTGATTTTTCTTTCCGGAGCCACCATTCCTTTCACCTCTCTCTCAAAAACGGTTCAGCACATCGCGCTGTTTCTTCCGGCCACTTATCTTGTGCACGGACTGAAAAATGCCATCGTCAACAGTTTTGGCCCGGACCAGATCCTTCTCCCTCTGGCTTCTCTGGCGATCTGGTTCGTCCTCACCCTCTTTCTGTCTTCTCAGCTTTTTCGCTGGGAGCCGGAAGCGAAAATCGGCCGCAGAGCCAAACTGTACGTCGCCGCCACGGCAATTCCTTTCATTCTTCTCGGGGTGTGGGAAGCGCGTTACGGCCGGGTGATCGCGGAAGAAAAGATGACCATGCAGCGCGTGGACGACTCGGAAAAATCGGACATGCAGGAAAAGTCCAAGGACAAACAACAGAGCACCGACCCCTCAAGGCTGGATGAGTCCAAGCCGCACCAGTAGTCATTCCACGTTTCTGCGCTGGCATACGCCAAATTGGTTCTGCCCTTTGGCAATTTTCACGGCACACTCAGTTGACCGCTTCACGTTCGCATATGAAAATTGACGCTGTGGATGCCGTACCGTATTCTGCAAACTGAGTGGCTGCCATAAAGGGAGCAATTATGCCGGTTCAGAAGACCGAAAAAATTTGGCACAACGGCAAATGGATCAACTGGGACGACGCGCAATTGCACGTTCTTTCGCACGTCGTAAGTTACGGCTCGGCGGTCTTCGAAGGCATTCGCTGCTATGACACCAAACAGGGCCCGGCGATTTTTCGTTTGCGCGAACATATGCAGCGGCTCATGAACTCCGCGAAAATTTATCGCATGGATCTGGCCTACTCGGTCGAAGAATTCGGCAATGCGGCCTGCGAGTTGGTTCGCCACAATAAACTGAACGCCTGTTACGTGAAGCCGATTGTGCTGCGCGGTTATGGCGAGGTTGGCGTCAATCCCCTCAATTCGCCGATTGAATGCTACATGGCCTGCTGGACCTGGGGCGCGTACCTCGGACCGGAAGCGCTCACCAAGGGCGTTGACGTCGGCGTCAGTTCCTGGTCGCGCATAGCCCCGAACACGCTGCCCGCGATGTCCAAAGCCGCCGCGAATTATATGAATTCACAGCTCATTCGCATGGAAGCCACGTTTAACGGCTACGCGGAAGGCATCGCGTTGGACAAAGAGGGCCACCTTAGCGAAGGTTCCGGGATGAACGTGTTCCTGGTGCATGACGATGTTCTGTACACGCCGCCGCTGTCCACCAGCATTCTCCCCGGTATCACGCGCGACTCCGTCGTCAAAATGGCGCAGGACCTGGGCATCACCGTGAAGGAAAGCGTTATCCCGCGCGAAATGGTCTATATCGTTGACGAAGTTTTCTTCGTTGGCACCGCTGTCGAGATCACGCCTATCCGTTCCGTCGATCGTATTCAAGTCGGCAAAGGCGTTGCCGGACCAATCACGCGGAAACTGCAGGAAGAGTTTTTCGCCATCACCAGCGGCTCAAAGCCCGACAAGCACCACTGGCTCACCCCTGTGAACGCTCCGGTCGCCGCCACTTCTCGTTGACGTCTATAGCGTCCGTTTTTTTCCTCTGAGTTCTCTACCCTCAGGTCTCTGTGCACTCCGGCTTAGTTTTTCGACGGTTGCCGCTTTCTCTTCCCATCGCCACTAATCTGTGGCGCACCGGCAGCGCTCCAGCTAAAATCCAAACGCTCGCTCTTCCCACTTTTTCCTGGAGATGCCGGTGTACAACACCTCGCAGAGACTTGTAGCTGAATTCCTGGGCACCTTCGCGTTGGTTTTTTTTGGCGCCGGAGCCATCTGCACCGAGCGGTTCCTGCAAGGCGCCGGTGGCGGATTACTGGCGACCGCACTGGCTTCTGGGCTGGCGATTGCCGTAATGTCCATCGCCCTCAGTCACGTTTCCGGAGCGCATTTCAATCCTGCAGTGACTATCGGCTTCTGGATCACCAACGATCTGGTTCGCGATTTCACGCGACTGCCGGCGATGGGCCTGGAAGCGCTGATCACTTTTTTCCTGGTCCTTATTTATTTCGCCACCACTTCGGAAGACAACCTCGATTCGCGCTCACTTTCCGGGCTCGCTGTTGGATTGGTCTACACCATCGGCATTCTGGTCGCCGCTCCGTTCACCGGGGCCGCGCTTAATCCCGCGCGCGCGTTTGGGCCTGCGCTGGCCAGCACTCACTGGTCAAATCAGGGCGTGTACTGGGTCGGACCTATTGCCGGCGGCTGCGTGGCCGGTCTGATTTACGATGCGCTGTACGCTAGAAAACAGTCGTAACATTTTCGCCCAGCGAGCTAAAATGCTGGCGCTACCCGGAGGGACTTCGATGCGCGCATCCTCTAGATTTTTTGCCGGCTGGTTGGTGTGCCTGCTGGCCACCACCGCTACGGCGCTTTCGGTGAAAGCTCAAGTCAATCCTTATAAGGACGGCACACCTGGGCTCAACGGCTACCGTTCCGAAATCATGGCGGAGGTGATGATCCAGGAAGACAAATTCACGCGGCTGGCTGAAGCCATTCCTGCCGAAAAATATATCTGGCGGCCTTCGCCCGACGTTCGTTCCTTCGCGGAAGTGTTTATGCACGTCAGCGCCGCCAACTTCAATCTGTACAAATTAGTGGGAACCCCGCCGCCAGCCGGATTCGATGTGAAAGGTTTTGAGAAGTCCACCACCGACAAAGCAAAAGTCATTGCGACGTTAAAGGAATCCTTCGCCCACGCCAAAAAAGCGATCACCGGAATGAACGACGCAGAACTGGAAAAGAGTCTGGATTGGTTCGGCGGAAAAAACACGCAACGTGGAATTCTGTTGTTTATCGTACGCCACGCATCCGAACATTTGGGACAATCCATCGCTTATGTCCGTTTTGCGGGCATCACTCCTCCATGGACCGAGGATATGCAGAAGAAGCAGCCTGCGAAAAAATAGCCCGCAAGGGCGGCTCTGCTGGCCATTCGCAACCCACGGCCACCATTTGCTCGTTCTCCCTGTCCCATCGCGCAGGGTTAACTAGCCCGCTACCCGCCTGTACGACTTGGTTGCCCGCCCCTTTCGACGATGCTACTTTCGCGCTAGGCCTTTTACCCGATATAAAGTTTCGTGGAGCTGTGCTTTCGCCTTTTTATCTTTACTGACCACAGAAGACTGAGGACTGAGAACTTCTTTTATGGCACTGAACATTGACGATCTTCTTCGCCGCGCCGTAGAGCAAAAAGCTTCCGACTTGCACCTCAAAGTCGGCAACCACCCGTACCTGCGCGTCGACGGCGTGCTGAATCCCATCACCGAAGTGCCGCGCATCACGCCAGAAGAAATGCTTTCCATGGCCTTCAGCATGATGACCAACCGGCAAAAACAAAAGTTCAAGGAAACTGCCGAGCTCGATATGGCTTATGGCGTGGCTGGCCTGGGCCGCTTCCGCGTAAACGTTTTTCAGCAGCGCGGCAACGTTGGCATGGTTCTGCGCGTCATTCCGACCAAGATTCGCACTTCGGAAGAATTGAACCTTCCGCCGGTCATCACAAAAATTTGTGAAGAGCAGCGCGGCCTGGTGCTGGTCACCGGTACCACCGGCTCCGGTAAGTCCACCACGCTTGCCGCGATGATTGACCGCATCAACGCTACCCGCTCCGATCACCTGATCACCATCGAAGACCCCATCGAATTTTTGCACCGCGACAAGCGCAGCTTCATCAACCAGCGCGAAGTTGAAGTGGACACCGCAAACTTTTCGACAGCGTTGCGCGCTGCATTGCGTCAGGACCCGGACGTGATTCTGGTCGGCGAAATGCGCGACTTGGAGACTATTTCTACCGCTTTGTTGGCTGCCGAAACCGGCCACTTGGTTTTTTCCACGTTGCATACTTTGGACGCGACAGAAACCATCCAGCGCATCATCGCGGTGTTTCCTCCGCCAGAGCAGAAACAGATTCGTTTGCAGCTCGCCGCAACTTTAAAAGCCGTTGTCTCGCAGCGACTGGTGCGCCGCGCCGATGATCAAGGCCGGGTTCCCGCCGTCGAAATTATGATCGCCACCGGCTACGTTCGCGATTGCATCATTAATGCCGACAAAACCCGCTTGATTCATGACGCCATCGCAGCCGGCGGCTCGCAATACGGCATGCAGACTTTCGATCAGTCGCTCTTCGATCTTTACACCAAGCAGCTCATCACCCTCGATGAAGCGCTCATTCGTGCTTCGAACGCCGACGAATTCAAGCTGCGCATCCAGGGTGTCCGCTCCGCCGCCGACGCCGCCCGCGAAGAAATGGAAAAACAAATGGCGGACTTCGAACGCTTCGCCCGCAAATAACACTTAAACAATTTCCCCTATCCGCGAGGGCCCATGAAGCGCAAATTTACTATTCTGCTCATCAGTTTGGTTGTCTGTATTTCCGGTGCGTTGTGTATATCCGCTTACCCTCAGACGTCAGGCTTGACCGCGCTGCAACTTATGGCTCTGATAGCGGGCGGCGCCTTCCCGGAAAACCTGAGTCACGATCTGGAGGCGCGCGGTATATCGTTCGAGCCCGACGACAACTTTATTTCGCTTGCCAATACGGCAGGGGCCAACCCCATAGTGATTTCCGCTCTCCGTAACTCCAAGCGCATATCTCCTCCGTCGTCCCGCACTTTGTCGGAACAGGCGCTACTCCAGCGTCTCAGTTATGCCGGAAGTCTGATCCATTCCGGTGACACCCAGACTGCCGCAAGGGAGCTCAGCAATTCCCTTTCAAATCCGGATGCGAAATCCGCGGCTGGTTTTGTTATCAGCGAAATCCTGATCCGGGATCGCCGTTTCGCCGAAGCCGCGGAAATCTACTTACGGATTCTGCAGGACAATCCGGACTTTCCTGAAATTCACAGCAGGCTCAGTTTCGCCTTGACTGAAAGCGATAACGACGAAGAGGGCTTTCGCGAAGCGAAACTCGCGCTCAAGGAGAACCCCAACGACGCGGTGGCTCATCGTAGCGCTGGGATCGTCCTGAGCTCGGCGCGGAACTACCCTGCCGCCAAGCTCGAATTTGAAGCTTCCATTCGCTGCAAACCGGATTACGACGTGGCGTATGGCAGCCTGGGTATCTTCCTCGATGAAATACGTGATTACGCCGGCGCCGTGGCGAATTATAAAAAAGCCATTACGCTGAATCCAAAAAACGTAAACGCTACGTACAATCTCGCTCTTGCTTACGGAGAACTAGGCGACCACGTTTCCGCGATTCAGGAATATCGCGAAGCCAAGCGGCTCGATCCTTCGCGGCTTGACGTACGGCAGAATCTGGGCAGCGAACTCATCCACGCGGATCCCTCCGCGGCCATCACCGAATTCGAGGAACTCGTGGCCCTGGCGCCGGATTTTCCGATTTGCCATTTCTGTCTGGGCAATGCGTACTACAACGTTGGAAGACTTTCAGAAGCGCAAAAAGAGTTTCAAATCGCCGCGGACGGTGATCCAGCGGAGGCGGGCCCCCGCCGCGGACTCGGCCTGATCCTCGAGGCGCAGAAAGATTATGACGGAGCACTCGTTGAATATCGCAAAGCGCAGTCGCTCGACCGTTCCTCAAGCATCGCGTACGAATCTGCCGGGCGTGTGTTGCTCCTCAAGAAGGACTTTCCCGGGGCCATCGCCGAATTCAAGCAAGCGGAACAACTGAATCCGTCGGAATGGGGACCGCATTCCCAGCATGCTCAAGCGCTGGAAGGGCTGGGAGATCGCGCCGCCGCCATCGCCGAATATCAAGAAGCGCTCTCGCTCGCTCCGAAAGAGCTTCAGCCTCGTCTCGATCTTGCATTAGCACAGGAAAAGTCTGGCAATTGGATCGCGGCCCTCGGTAATTATCGCCAAGCCGCGCTCGATGAAGAGCCGCTCAAACCCGGGACAACTTCTATAAGATACGACGCGCAAAACAAATACCAATCAGCGCAAGAGCGTTTTCAAACCCATATCGCCCAACTCCGTTCTTCCGGGCACGCAGCCGATGCATCTGCTCTCGAGGCCTCCTGGAAATCGAGTAAGTCAGTGACCAACCTCGACGCCGAATACCACGACGCGATCCAGGCCAGTATGTCCGCGATGCAGCAGCGGCAGTTCGACGTCGCGGAAACCGCTGCAAAGCGCGCCATCGAAATTGCCGAGAAAATCCAGCCACAGGACGGCCGGTTGCCGGAATCGGTTGAACAGCTCGCCAACGTCTATGCATGGCGTCAGGATCTTAAGAAGGCGGGCGAGAACTTCAAACGGCAGTTGGCAGTTTCGGAGAAAATCTACGGCCCCCAGTCTCCAATGCTCTCTAGCCCTTTGCAGAACCTTGCTATGTGGGCACTCCAGCAGAATGACTTCGCGAACGCCGAGACTTGGTTTAACCGCTCCTACGAATTGAACCAGAAGACCTATGGCGAGAACAGCCAGGGCACAGCCGACAGCCTTCGCGGTCTGGCTCACGTGTACCAAATGCAAAAGGATTTTCCCAAGGCCGAGTCCGCCACCCTTCGTGCCTTAAAGATTTACGAGACTGTGTACGGCCCTGAAAGCCAGCAGGACGCAATTCCGTGGACCACCCTTTGTGCGCTTTACGACCGGTGGGGCAAACCGGAAAAGTCAGTTCCCTGTCACGCGCACCTGGTTTCGCTTGCCGAAAAACTATTTGGACCCGACAGCGCCTATCTCGTGCAGGACCTGACCGGCGAAGCCCGCGCTTTGCGCCAACTGGGCCGTAACGAAGAAGCCGCCAAACTCGAACAGCGCGCGCAGTCCCTGCAATCCTCGCAAAGCGCTCAAATGCCGATGCCGCCGCCAAGCCCGCGGTGATGCTAGATGTCATTTCCAGGCGAAGCTTCGAATTAAGTGTCTTTGTTAGTTCTTTATCCAGCAATTCAGCCGAAAAATACCGTGCGACCGGCGCTCGCAATGCGGGATCCAAAGGCTCGCTGTGCCGCACATACAATTCGCGCTCGCCCCAATAGTAGCTCGCGACGCCGGCAATGATCTCTTCCACAGTAGGTTCTCGCGGCTCGCTCGGGCTCATTTCTGCGCTCTCAGCTAGCACAATCTACACTTTGCATTTACGGGGAGCAATCCTGAAAGTACCTAGCTCTTGACGCCCGCACGTTCTTGCCAGCAACATTGCGACGACGTATTATTCGGTCGCTCATTTCCCGC
>WNEZ01000107.1_pt1 | contig 63571 bp, 48 predicted proteins | sample 5400521 | NCBI WGS metagenome assembly WNEZ01 (sample SAMN13153339, study PRJNA577476) | soil metagenome | isolation source: 120 cm saprolite under Douglas fir tree site 2 hole 1 replicate 1 | place: USA:California | collected 2015-04-18
CTACAGCTCGAGAGCGAGCGCTTGCGGGAGCAGGGGCTGAGTGAAGAGGCGGCCCGAGCCGCCGCACGTCGCTCATTCGGCAACGTCATGCAAGCCGAAGAAAGCTTTTACGAATCCGGCCGGTGGCTCTGGTGGGATCGCCTCGGGCAGGACCTTCGCTTCGGCTTACGAATGCTGGCACGGAACCCCGGATTCACCGTTACGGTGGTCCTTACCCTTGCGCTTTCTATCGGCGCAAACACCGCGATTTTTTCCATGGTGAACGCGCTCCTCCTGAAGAGCCTGCCCTATTCTCATCCTGAACGGATGGGCACGATTTACACGCGGGTGACAGGGCTAGTAGTGTCGGATGAGAGACATCACGTGAATGGTGAGCAATGGGAGCTGCTGCGAGACAATGTCCCGGCTCTGATATCGGCTGTTTCAGGCATAAGGGCTTCGGGCGTCAACTTAGAGGCGGGTTCCCAAGTGCAGTATGTTCACGCAGGACGTATCTCAGCGCACTACCTCGATGTCCTAGCTATTCATCCCATCATTGGGCGCAATTTCTCGGATGCAGAAGACCGTCCGCATGGGCCGAAGACGGCCATTTTGAACTACGGCTTGTGGCGCAACGCCTTCGGCGGTAATCCCGAGATTCTGGGTGAGACGGTTCTGTTGAAAGGCGAGCCACATACGATCATCGGGGTGCTCCCTGAAGGAGCGATTATTCCGTTAGACGCTGACCTGTATACAGCGCTTCAGCCCAGCCGCCAGGGCGAAGGAACGGGAACCAACTTCGAGGACATTACGCGGCTGCGCGATGGCGCGACCTGGGAGGAGGCGGATGCCGAAATTAACCGCGCCTGGTCCCTCCGCACTCAGCGCTATGAATTAGAGAACAACCCCGGCGCGGGCGTGACGTACTATTCCGTTCCGCTCCAAAAGGGGGAAACGGCTGGGTTGCGTCCGCAGGTTTTGACGCTGATGCTGGCAGCGGGATTCATCCTGCTGATCGCCTGCGCTAATCTTGCCGGTCTGACGCTGGTACGCGTGCTGCGGCGCACACCCGAAATTGCAACGCGGCTAGCGCTCGGCGCCTCGCGCTGGCAGATTCAAAAACAACTGTGGATCGAAAATCTCCTGCTGGCACTCGTGGGCGGAATAGCCGGCGTCGCGGTCGGTTTTGCCGCGTTACGTGGATTGCTCCTACTACTGCCCGAACATTTTCTGCCCGTGGCTGACGTATCCCTCGACGGCCGCGTGCTGGCATTTACCCTTCTTCTCTCGCTGCTAACGAGCGCACTTTTTGGCATGCTTCCGGCGCTTACAACACGAGAGTTCGATCTGCGCTCCAGCATCGCCAGTCGCCATTCAACCGGCGGAGACCGTTTACGTTTGCGGCAGGCACTGATCACGACCGAGGTTGCCCTGACGGTCGTATTGCTGGCCGCCTCAGGCCTGTTCGTTCGAACTCTCATCCACCTTCTGACTTTGCCGCCGGGATTCAACCCAACTGGAGTGATGACCGCGAGGGCATCGCTGGACAATGTGCGATATCACGACGCGGCAGCTTTCCGAAAGTTGCTTAATGAAAGCACCTCTGCCATGCGGCAGATCCCAGGAGTGCAGCAGGCCGCTGCTGGCATGAGCCTGCCGTATGAACGATCGCTGATTACGGGAGGCATAGCCATCGGCGACGGTAAAGAAGCCGGGCAGAAGGTTATGGCGGATGAGGTATACACCACCCCCGATTATTTCGCTGCATTGCAGATTCCAGTCCTGGCGGGACGGTCCTTCACCGAAGCGGACGGTCCGGATACGCAACGGGTGGCTATCGTCAACGAGATGTTCGTGCGCAAGTTTTTCTACGGCCCAAATGCAGTTGGCCGTTACCTGGATAAAAACACAATGATTGTCGGAGTCGTAGAGAATGTGGCCATGGCGCCGGGCATTTATCCTGTTGCGCCTCTCACCAGTGAGGAAACAATGTATGTTCCTGCCGCGCAAATGGAGGCAAGGCAGCTCTCGTTGCTTCACGTGTGGTTCCAGCCTAGCTGGATTGTTCGCACGTCTGGCCCGGTGGAAGGATTGACCGCACAGATGCAACGCGCGTTGGCGAGCGCCGATCCCAACCTCCCTTTCTCGGGTTTCTATAGTATGCGTGACCTGCTTGCGAAGACCTTGGCAACCCAGCGTGTAGAAGTAGCATTCCTGAGCGCGATGACGGCGTTGGCGCTGTTGCTGAGTGCTGTAGGAATCTTCGCGCTGATAGCAAATATCGTGACGCAGAAAACGCGCGAAATCGGCATCCGCCTCGCGCTGGGCTCTACCATTCGTCAAGCCATGATCCATATCGGAGCGCCGGGAGTACGAGCATCCGCACTGGGGCTCATCCTGGGTTTGATCTTATGTGCAGGAGCATTGCGAGCCATGCACAGTGTGCTCTACGGCGTTGGCGTCTACGATGCGCCAACCCTGGCCTTAGTGATTCTCACCCTTGGATTGGTGACGCTTCTGGCCACAATCCTGCCAACCCTGAGAATTGCAAAGATCGACCCGGCCAAGACATTGCGGGAAGAATAGGGGCGGCCATGTCTCCGAGAGAACAATACAGTCGGACCCTTGGCTTCATGACTGAGGACGGATGCCGAAGACGAACTTTTTACCTTGCTTTCTGCAGTTCCACGCGCGCGGTTGCGAAGGGCATGATGGCCTCAAGCAAAACGGGCGTGTGCGCGGCGTTATTCGCCACGTACAGCGTGAAGGATGCGTCCTTCATTTCTACACCGTCGTCGAACACGCGGATTGCGATCTTTGACGCGATGTAGTCTCCTGCAGGCACGTTCACTTTTTCGGAGGGGGCTGCGAGTTTGGCGTGAACATCGTAAAGCTTGTGTCCATCGTACACGGGACTGCGCACCTCCGATGTTTTCGTCCAATCCACGTTGCGGAGATATTGCATCAACCCGAGCGGGTCGCGGGTGCCGGGCAGTACGCGCGCCTGGATAGCATCCGGTGAAGCAGGCTCTTTGCCTGTCGCCGTCATACGCTGGACGGACTCCACTTTCTGCCCGCGCTCGCTGAGGTGCATTTCATACTGCAGACTCGCCATGGTGGTTGCATCGCTGTAGGAGTCGAACTGATCGTCCAGCTCGAGAACCATTCGAAGGGGATTCTGGGTGTGCGCGAAAGCTTGCAAATGCCAGGTGCTCCTTCCCAAGAAAGTCCCGCGCCCGGCAACCTGCAGGCGCAAACTTGCCACGTTTTCGAGGTTCGAAACGTTGGCGGCATATTCCAGAACTTCGCCGGCGCGCAGAGGCAGCCCGGTGTCAACGGGGGGTGCGGCCTTTTTCGAATCGGCCGGCAAGCTTGACTTCACTGCTGGCGGGCTCGCGGGTTTCCCGGCGGGATACGCCTCGCGGAAACCAGGCGGCTCAGCGGTTACGACTTCCGGCACGTGCTGTTCGCCGCGGGCGCGCACATAGTAAAAGGCTCCCGCGGCACACCCCAGCACCGCCACTGCCGCAATGCCAACTGTTGTCTTAAGGCCCATGCTATTTGTGTGACGCTCCCTTGAATCAGCCGCTTGCCCGCCGCGCTTCCGTCGTACAATATCTTTCCGTTGGCGGAAATTGTCGGGCTCCCTTCTCCGGCCCGCCACGAACTACGAGCGTATCAAAACGCGGGCTGGTCGTCTTTGCCGGGCTCCAGGCATATGCTGCGCAGCTACCTGTCTCAAGCGAGCACCATCCTCGGCTGCAGAGCGGCCGCAAGAAATAGGAGGATTTCCTGAATGCGCTACCTCGTCACGGGCGGCGCCGGATTCATCGGCTCAAACACGGTGGACGAACTGGTCCGCCGCGGACATAGCGTTGTAGTTCTCGATGACCTTTCTTCCAGTAAGGAAGACAACCTGGCGGAAATCCGCAACAAGATTACTTTCATCAAGGGCAGCATTACGGACATTGAAGTGGTGCGAAAAGCGATGCACGAGGCAGAACACGTGCTGCACCTGGCGGCGCGGACGTCGGTACCGCGATCGGTGAAGGACCCCATCGAAACGAACAAGATCAACATTGACGGGACGCTGAACGTGCTGGTGGCCGCAAAAGAGCTGAAGGTCAAGCGCGTGGTGTTCGCCGCTTCGTCTGCCGCTTATGGGGAGACCCCGACGCTTCCGAAAGTTGAAACCATGGAGCCGCAGCCGGTCTCACCTTACGGCGTCACCAAGTACGCGGGTGAGCTTTACTGCCAGACGTTCGGGCGGTGTTACGGACTGGAAAACGTAGCGTTGCGTTATTTCAATATTTTCGGGCCGCGGCAGGATCCCGGTTCGCCGTATTCGGGCGTGCTGGCCAAGTTCTGTACGGCGTTTCTCGAGGATACGCAGCCGGTGGTTTTCGGAGACGGCGAACAGACGCGCGATTTCACTTATGTCGAGAATGCGGTGCAGGCCAATCTACTGGCGTGCGAGGCACCCAACGTTTCCGGAAAAGTTTTTAATGTCGGCGTAGGGGGGCGCGTGTCGCTGAATGATGTCATTCGCGAGCTGGGAAAAGTTTCGGGTAAGACGCTTGAGGTAAAGTATGAACCGCCGCGCGATGGAGACATCCGCGATTCGCAGGCGGACATTTCCCAAGCGCGGGAATATCTTGGGTATGAGCCGCAGGTTACTTTCGAGGAAGGGCTGGCGCGGACGTTTGAGTGGTATCGGGAGACGCAGGCCAAGGCGGCGGCGAAGACGGAGAAGTGACCGTTAACTCGTGATTGGCGACTCGTGACTGGCGAAGAGCCGCGATGGCAAACTCGAGCAATCACTTGCAGTTCAATACGTCAGGGTTAATCTTTTTGTTGCCACAAGGATCTTAATAGTACGCAAGAAGCACAGCAAAAGCGCTCTATTGGACACGGTGTTGCCGAGCGGGGCGCAGGATGCTGGGCCCCTACAACTGCGGATAACTAACGATTGGAAGAGCCGCGCATGATGAACGGCGTGGAAGAGTCTCGGAGCCAAATCGCTACGAGCTTGTGCTAGGGTTCGAGCTCCTCTTCGCCGCCACGTCCGCCGCGCGGCTGCGGCACCGCCGGGACGATGTGCGGAATGCCCGCCTCATTCATCTTTTTATTGAGCGCGGGGAGTTCTTCGTCGGCAATTTTCTTGACTTGCGCTGAGGCGTCATTGACGAGCGGGATCAGCTCCGCGAGCTTTTCTTTTTGATGTCCGCTGGGTGCGGCCGCAAAGCCGTCCAGATCATCCAGCAGATTCTGCACTTGATTGGGCAGCGGATCGGGCTTCCATTCGAACGGAGGCCCGGCATTGCCCAGGCCTTCCCGTTCGCGGATGAACTTCTCGGCGACGGCATCGACTTTCTTCTGGAGTTCATCGGCAGCTTTGACAATATCGTCCGGGATTTTCGTGGTGTTGGGTTTGCCAGCGTCCTTCTTCCACTGCTCGCGGGCGGCTTTCAGCGCCGTTTGGATGCCTTCGATGGTTTTGCGGTCCTTATCAGTACTCTTCGCCATGGGATAGAGTTGATCGATCGTTTCGCGTCGCGCGGAGCGGTCCGCGGCTGAGAGCACGATGCGCGTGTCTTCTTCGACCATGACTTTTTGCGAGGCTTCCTTGTCACCGGCCTTGATCTTAATGGTGTACTCGCCGGGCTCGACGAACGGCCCGCGCGGACCGAATCCATAGCCCGCGGCGATGGCTTCGAGCTGTTCGGGTGTCGGCTCCGCCGGAGCATTGGAACGCAAATCCCAGTTTGCGCGGTTGACTCCCGCGGCGCCCGGGCCGTCCAGTTCTCGAATTACTTTGCCGTCTTTGTCGAGCACGGTGACTTTTACTTTGCCTTCCTTCTTTTCAGCTGCGTCGGGCTTGGCGTCGGCAGCGTCCTTTTTGTCCTTTTCGTCTTTTTCTTTCTTTGGCGCTTCCGGGGGCACGGCCTCCTTCAGGTAGTAGCTCAAAATCGCGCCGAAGGGCGGATTCTTGGCGGTGAACATCTTCTGGCCCGCGCTCCAACGGCGGTTGCGGAGATGCCAGGTGATGGCGGGCCGCGGCGGAAAGAACGTCAGGGGTGACGCCGCCACGTTCAAGTCCATCTTCTCGATCGGCGTCAGATCGTCAAAGACCCAGATCGAGCGCCCGTGCGTGGCGAGCACCAGGTCGTTTTCGCGGGCCTGAATTTCGATGTCGTCCACGGGCACCCGCGGGAAATTATTTTTCAGCGCGGTCCAGTTTGCGCCGCGGTCCCACGATACCCACAGCCCAAACTCCGCACCTGCAAACAAGAGGTTGGTGTTCCGCGGATGCTCGCGCACGACGTGCACGCTTCCGGCAGAATCGGCAATGCCGTTGCGGATGGCTTTCCAGTTTTCGCCGAAATCGGTGGTGGCAAAAATATAGACGTTGTTGTCGTCGCCGCGATGGCCGTCGAATGCCAGCAGCGCGGCTCCTTCGGCGGTCTTGGAGGCCACTATTCGGCTGACGTAGGTTCCTTTGGGCACTCCGGGAACTTTCGAGGCCACGTTCTTCCAGGTTTTTCCACCGTCGCGGGTGACCTGGACGTTGCCATCATCGGTGCCAACCCAGAGCACGTTGGGGGTCAAGGGAGATTCGCTCAACGTGGTAATCGTCGGATATTCCTGGACGCCGTCGTGGCGCGAGAGGGTGTTTTTGTCGGGAGTCTTACCGAAAATTTGCAGCTTGTTGCGGTCCACGCCGGTGGTTAGGTCTCCGCCCAGGCGAGTCCAGTTGTCACCGCGATCCGTGGACTTGAACAGATAATTTCCGCCGTAATAGACTGTGGTGTGCTCGTGGGCGGAAACGGTGACGGGGGAATTCCACTGGAAGCGGTAGTGGGGCTCTCCGGCTTTTGCTTGCGGCCTGATGGAACGCTGCTGGCCAGTGCGCATGTCGCGGCGATCGATGTAGCCGTCCTGGGATTCGGTGTAAACGATCCAGGACTCGACGTTATCGATAGCGGCATAAAAGCCGTCGCCGCCATGAATCACTTGCCAATCGTCATTGATGATGCCGTCGCGGGTGAGCGTCTGGACCGGGCCGCACCAACTGCCGTTGTCCTGCAAGCCTCCGCAGATGTGGTAGGGTTTTTCGTTGTCGAGGGAGACTTCGTAGAATTGGCCGATCGCGATGGTGTTGACGAAGTCCCAGGTTTTTCCGGCGTCATAGCTCCAGTGAATTCCACCGTCTGATCCGGCTAGCATGTGACTTGAATCCGCCGGATCGATCCACATGGCGTGATAGTCGCCGTGAATGCCGTGGATGCGCTGGGTTGAAAACGTCTTGCCGGCGTCCTCGGAGTAAAACATTGGCGCGCCCAGCTCCCAGATGCGGAGGTCGTTGTTGGGGTCAATGCGAATCTGGCTGTAGTACGACGGGCGTGGATTCGTATCGCCCATTTTCTTCCAGGTTTCGCCCTTGTCTTCGCTTCGATACGTCCCACCTTTCTCGTGCTGGACGATGGCGTAGACAATGTTCGGGTCCTTGCGATAAATGTCCAGCCCGATGCGGCCGGTGTCTCCCCCGTTTTCGTAGGGCAGGCCTTTGGTCAATTTCTTCCACGTTGCGCCGCCATCCATCGTTTTATAGATCGCGCTGTCCGGTCCGCCGCCATTAAAGCCAAAAGGTGCCCGCCGGCGTTCGTAGGCCGCCGCATACAAGGTGTCTGGACTCTCGAGGTCCATGGCGATGTCGCTCACACCAGTGTCGTCGTTGATCTTCAAGACTTGCGACCAAGTCCTCCCGCCGTCTGAGGTCTTGTACACTCCGCGCTCCGGATTCGGGCCCCACAGATGTCCCAGAGCCGCAACGTAGACTACGTCGGGGTTCTTCGGATGAATTACGACGCGTCCGATGTGGCGCGTCGCGTCCAGCCCCATCTTTTTCCATGTCTTTCCGCCGTCAAGCGATTTGTACGCGCCATCGCCCCAAGAAGAGCTTTGCCGGTTGTTGGGCTCGCCCGTTCCGACCCAAACCACAGAGGGGTCCGACGGGGCGATCGCGATGTCGCCAATCGTGGAGACGCCTTCCTTGTCGAATATCGGTTCCCAGGTGGTGCCGTTGTTGGTTGTTTTCCAGATGCCACCGGAAGCCGTGCCTATGTAAACGATGTTGGGATTGCTCTCCACGACAGCGAAATCATCAATGCGCCCGCCCATCGTGGCGGGACCGATTTCCCGGAATTCGAGATTTTTGAATTTGTCGGTAGGATTCGGCTGGTCGCCGGGCGCGGCCTTCGCGCTCAGCACCACCGGACCAAGAGTTGCCGCGCAAGCCAGAATCGTACGCAGAGCATTCCACATATGCTTCATTTCTATCCCCCTGAGTGCAAGGCCGGGCATCTTACTCCTGCTAGGCCGCGTGACGCATCAACTGTTTTGAAAAGGCAAAGCAACCCGTTGCAATGACAGACGCGCCGGGCGGTCGCTTCGTTTCACACCTCTGGAATTCTTGCCCGCCGCCATTCTGCCTCGGTATGCAACTCATGGCCTGCCCTCGCCTTCAAATCCCCACGACCGCATGCTAGGCTATCCAACTGTTTTCATTGATCGCATGTTCCGAGTGAATCGCTATCCCCATGCACGGGCTCTTTTCACGCTTCGCCTATTTCTGTTGCCGGCTGCGTTGCTCATCGGGCTTGCTGGCGTAACGCCGCGCGGGGCATTCGGCCAGCAACCTCGCCTACCTTCCGCCAAGGGGGGAGTCGCAAATTTGGAAGCGAAGACGCAGAGCCGCAAAGGCGACGTCACGACGGCAGAGGGCGACGTGGACATTCACTATGGGGACACCCGTCTTCGCGCCGACCACGTCGAATACGACAGCAAGACTTACGAAGCCACTGCGACGGGCCACGTTTTGCTCGATTACGGCAACGAGCACCTTGAGGCCGACGAAGCCCATTACAACGTCAGCACCGGACACGGCCTCTTTCACAACGTTCGCGGGACTGTCAAGATCGAGCGGCGGCCCAATCCGGCGCTTTTGATTTCCGACAATCCGCTTTACTTCGAAGCACGGGACGTCGAACGCTTCCCGGGAGACGTCTATCTTGTCCACCGCGTCTGGATCACCATCTGCGACCCTGAACACCCCAAGTGGCAGTTCTTCGCCCCGAACGCGCGGATCCGTCTGGATAAGACCGTCGCCCTTATTAACGCCAACTTCCGCCTTTTCCGCGTGCCGCTCATCTGGCTCCCATACGCCTCCGCCCCCGCAGGCCGCAAAATCCGAGAAACCGGTTTCCTCATTCCCGACGTCGGGCAGAGCTCGCGCAAGGGCTTCATTCTCGGTGATGCTTTTTACCTCGCTCCCAATCCGTGGATGGACGCTACTCTTGGCGCTCAGTTTATGAGCCGCCGGGGCGTTCTGGAACGCGGAACATTGCGCGCCAAGCCCTTCGAAAATACTTCGATCGAGTACACTTACTTTGGGGTCGATGACCGTGGCCTCCCCAACGCAGATGGCACACGCGGTCCTCAGGGTGGCGAGCAGCAGCGCCTGGAAGTCCAATCCCTGCTCCATGGCGGGTGGCGCTTCGTAACGGACTACAATCATCTCTCCTCGCTTACCTTCCGCCTCGCGTTTGCCGACTCTTTCGGCGAAGCCACCAATTCCGAAGTGCGCAGCGCCTTCTTCCTTTCGAACAATTTCCGTGGCTTCAGCCTGAATTTCGCAGGCCTCGACGACAAGAGTTTCCTCACCTTGCCGGTCGCCGCAACATCGACCACACCGGCGGTTCCGGCCACCAGCGTCACTCTTCGCAACCTACCGGAAGTGCGTTTCGGCTCCGTGGAGCAATCTCCGTGGAAGACGGCGCCCATCTATTTCGGTTTCGACAGCTTTGCCGGCGTGGTTTACCGCAGCGATCAAAATATTCAAACTTCCAATTTCGTGGATCGCTATGAATTGGCGCCGCGGGTTAGCGTTCCACTGCACTTCGGACCGTGGTTCGGCGTGACTACCTCCGCAGTTTTCCGCGCCACACGCTATGGGGATTCCTACAATTCCGCTGGCCAGGTCACCGCCACTTCCATCTCCCGCAACACCGGCGAATTCACCGTTGAACTCCGCCCGCCCACGCTCGAACGATTCTTCGATCGCAGTTCCATAAAGAAGGACAAGACTCGGCGCCGGTATAAACACACCATCGAACCGGCGATTACCTACCGTTACGTCACTGGCGTGAATCATTTCGCCGACTTTATTCGTTTCGATTCCGATACGACACTCACCAACACCAGCGAAGTCGAGTATGGCTTTGCGCAGCGGCTGTTCCGGAAAGACGGTGACGGCCAGCCGCAAGAGCTGATTTCCTGGCGGATCGTCCAGAAGCATTACTTTGATCCCACGTTTGGCGGCGCCATCGTCAACGGCCAGCGCAACGTTTTCCAGGCTTTCGATTCTATTTCACCGTTTGCTTTCGCTTTCGGGCCACGCAACTGGTCACCGATCGTCAGTGATTTCAAAATCACACCCGGCGGCCCGTACGATGTGGAGCAGATTCTTCAGTACGATCCGCAAATTCAGAGACTCGTCACAATTGGCACGCTCCTAAAAGTGAAGCCTTACCGGGAAATCTTTGTCACGACTGCCTTCTTCCGGCTGAACGACAATCCGGCACTCAGTGACCTTCCGCTCCAGCCACCTCCAGTGCCTCCCCTCTTCCAGCAGCCGCTTTCGAGCCAGATTCGCGCGCTGGTCGGCTACGGGAGCGAGACTCGCAAAGGGCTTAATCTGATCACTGGTATGGGCTACGACTTCGAGAACAAGACGCTGCAAAACCAGATCGTGCAGTTCAGCTACAACGGAGCTTGCTGCGGAATCGCCGTCGAATATCGCCGCATCAACCTCGGCCAAGTGCGCACGGAGAATCAGTTCCGCATCGCGTTCATGATCGCGAACATCGGCACGTTTGGAAATCTGCGCCACCAGGAGAAAATATTCTGAGCTTGAACGACACTGATCTTGCGTTCGCCTCCATCGAAGAGGTCGGGAAACTTTTTCGAAAACGCAAGCTTTCCCCTGTCGAGCTCGCCAGCGTTATGCTCGCCCGCATCGAGCAGCTAAATCCAAAACTGAATGCTTATATTACCGTCACGGCTGAACTCGCTCTCGCCCAGGCCAAGAAAGCCGAATCCGAACTCTTCGCGCCGCGCGGCCGCAAAGGGCATCGCGATCGCGGGCCGCTCCATGGCATTCCGATTTCTTTGAAAGACAATATCTATACCAACGGCATTCGAACGACTGCCGGCTCAAAAATTCTGAAGGAATTCATTCCGAAAGAAGACGCTAGTGTCGTCGCACAGCTGAAAGAAGCCGGCGCCATGATCCTTGGCAAGACGAACATGCACGAGTTCGCTTACGGCGTTACAACAAACAATCCCCACTACGGTTCCGCGCGCAATCCCTGGGACCTGGCGCGCGTTCCCGGAGGGTCCAGCGGAGGTTCTGCGGCCGCCGTTGCCGCAGGGCTTTGCTACGGAAGTATAGGCACCGATACTGGCGGCTCGATCCGCATTCCCGCATCGCTCTGCGGCATCACAGGACTTAAACCAAGCTGGGGCCGCATCTCCTGTGAAGGTATCATTCCACTCTCCCCTGCCTTTGATTGCGCTGGCCCGCTGGCTCGAAGCGCAGGCGATGTCGCCATGCTGATGGGTGTTTTGTACTCGCGCGTGGGGCGCGAACCAAACATGGCAAGTCCCTCGGCTCTACGGTCTGCTCCCGGAAAGTTTTGTCTGGGGGTTCCGCGCCAATTGTTCTTCGATGCCCTCACTCAGGAGGTCCGGAGCGGCTTTGACGCCGCTCTGCGCGAACTTGGCCGCGCGGGCATGATGGCGAAAGACATTTCCATCCCGCTGCTCGATGAAACTGAAGACGCGGGGAATCATATCGCATGGGTGGAAGCGGCAATTTACCATCAGCAGCAGGGATATTTTCCGGCGCGGGCCGCGGAGTACGGTGACGATGTGCGTTCCAGACTGGAGATAGGCTGCAAAGTCCCAGCGGTGGACTACCTGCAAGCGCAGGAGATTCAGAAACAATTCTTCCAGCAACTTCACACGACTCTCGCGGAGGCGGGCGTGGATGCCATCGTCTTTCCTTCGACCCCTATGGAGGCTCCGCTCTTGAATCAGGAAACGATCCGCATTGGCGCGCATGAGTATCCTGCTCGCGCTTTGCTGCTACGCCACAACCGTCCGGCGAATCTGGCTGGTGTGCCATCCATTTCGGTTCCCTGCGGTTTTACCCGCGCGGGATTACCCTTCGGCATGCAATTCATGGGCTGTGTCTCGAGCGAGCCTGTTCTACTCCGCATCGCCAAAATCTTCGAGCGCACTCAACCGCAAAACCGGAGGCCGCCGGTTTAGCGCGCTTCCATCGCCACTGCGCCGCGCATCTTCATGACCCAATTCCCGATAAGATACCCCAGCGTCCCCGTGACCATTCCGGCGAAAACATCCACGACGTAGTGATACCGTCCCCACACTGTTGAAACGCACATGCACATCACTAAGGGTGCCATCGCCCAGAAGAGCCAACGCCGGTGCCGCCACGCCCCCCACAACGCTGCAACCGAACCCGCAACGTGCTCCGAAGGAAACGCCGCGCCGCGAACGCGCCCAAGGTGCTCGATAAAATTGATCGCGGCAGTGAACGGCCCACCTTGCAAGGGTGCGTGCCACGCGCCTGCCATCGAGAACCAGGGACTCTCGATCGGAAAGACGATCGCGATGAAATAGCCAATTACGTAGCCCGCGGCCGAATACGTCATCACCGACCAGTAGGCGCGCCAGTCGCGCCGGTAATACAAGGTTCCGCCCAACACCAGGAGATAGGTAAAGTACGTCAGATACGCGAACTGCATGAAATCATTGCGAGCCGGTGTTGCAAACTGCTCCATCCACACCGCCGGATGCACGCCTGTCAGCCAGTGGTCAGCGGCGATCAGCTTGGCGTCCTGCCAGCCGGGGGTCATCAGGTGCACGAGTTTTCCCAGTTCCTCAAAACAAAACAGAAAAAATAGATGCGGATACCAGTGTCGCCAGAAGTGCCAGAACTTTTGCGCAGCTTTAGGGCAGACCTTCCTGTCTGTCTCTCTTGATGCGTGCGCGTTCTCCGCCCCCCGTTCTGTTGCCAGTGTTTCCAAGCGGCACAAAATCAGGACCATCGCTGCCACCAACGCTTGCACGCCGAACAGCTCCACGGGATGCGCGAGATTTTCCGCAAGCACCGCGATCAGCGCGCTCGATGCCGCCAAGTATCCCAGCGCCACCCATTCGAACGCTCCGCACGCCGCCCACGCCGCAGCCGCTTCACGGGCGATCCACGCCACGATTTCTTGCTTCTCCGCTTCGAAACTTGCCGTACGCCCCTCGCCTTTCGCGGTAGCCACATCCGTTCGCCAAGCGAACGTTGCTTCATGTCCTCGATAGTTCTGTCTCTGCGTGTCATTCATTGGGGTTCTCCGGTCTAGCCAATTTCATCCGGCAATTTCGCTCTGCGAGGCGCGGAAGAAGCGCACGTTATGCCACTGCGCTGAGCTTCGCTGCTCTTTCTTCTCTGCGACTGCTCTGCCCACCGTGCTTGTCCCGACCGGGTCGGGGCGTCTTTTGCGTTAGATTTTCTTTTCCCACCCAATTCAGCACCGGCCACCCACGCGTCCGCGCAACGCTCGCGAGGTCGTTCGACGGATTCACTGCCGCAGGCCGGCCGACAGACTCCATCAACCACCGGTCATTCAAGCTGTCGCCATACGCGTAGCATCGCTCCAGGTCGAGCTGCATCTCCTCGGCGAGTCGCTTCGCCACACGCGCTTTCCCATCTCCAAACATCGCTTCACCCAAGACCCTTCCCGTCCATCTGCGGTCCTTTTCTTCCAGCAGTGTGGCAAACACGCGAATCGTTGCCGTAATTCCGCGCGCCGCAAGCTCCGCTTCAATTGCGTGCGCGGCTCTGCGTGCTAACGGCTCGAGCGTCCCGCTCACCAGCACGATCTCGTGTCCCTTCTTCGCGTGCCAAGCCACTCTCTCGATCGCTTGCGCAAAAAAGGTGGGGACAGGCAATCGTGGATTGCGCCGCGGAGGAGCCGACGCCTGTCCCTCCACCTGTTGGCCGTCTTTGTGCCGGGAAGAGACGTCTGCGCCTTCCACGCCACGCTGGTCAAAAATTTGCACTCTGCTCAAATACATTTTGTTCGCTTGCAAAATCGCGCTGACCCCGCGCGGCATCAGCCGCAGCGCCTCCCCCAACCACAGAAAGTAATTCTTTGGCGGAATCGCTCTCCGGTACCTCAGCGTTCGAAAGAACCTCGTCTCCATCGACGGCAGCGCCATAAGAGTTCCATCCAAATCAAAAAACGCAGCCACTTCTCCGCTCTTCTTCTTTACCTCCTCTACCTCATTTACTTCCTTTACCTCCCTCTGTGCCTTCACATCGCCTCCTGCGTTGCGCGCTTCGCCCTGCGCGCCGGCCCCACGCCTCCCGCTATGTATTTCCAGCCCTCCGCCAATACGGGTAGCCCGCGCACCAGGCAAAATGCTGCGGTCATCCACGTCAATACATTCGCGCCCACGCGAATCATAGCGTGCACATCCGCAGCCAACTCACCGACAGGCGCCACGGGGCCGCGCGTCAGCGCCAGCTCCAATCCCAAATAGCAGAAGCACAAGCACTTCATCGCCGCGTACAACCCTCGGCTCCAGCGCGAGGCCACGAGCGCCTGTCCCCACCACGTCCGCAGCATCGCGTTCGCCCCCCAACCGGAATGCCCCGCCTTCATCGCCAGCCCGCGCAAAAAATCCGTCGCCGCCCCGCGCGCAAAAAACAAAACCGGGAGCCACAGCGACACCATGCCCACGACTGCGAAATAGGTGAAGTACACGTTCTCGATCATGCGGTCGCCGAGGATGTCCAATTGCGCGCCCAGCGGCGTGGCCATTTTCTTCTTCCGCGCGAGATGCCCATCGAGCGCGTCCAGCGCGATCGCCACCACGGTAAGCCCCACGGCCATGAGGTTCGCCCACGCTCCGCGCCTGAACAGGCACACCGCCACAAAGCCCGCCACCACTCGCAGAAACGTCACTTTGTTCGGCGTCCATCGCATGCTCACCTGCCAGATGCGGCACAGCGTCCAGCATCCAGTTGCAGCCTCCATGCCATTACTTGCTCATGCAAGGCACGTCAGCTCAGTCACTTACAGACTGCTCACCATGCTCTGTCGCGAGACACGCCAGCCAAATCCGTCATCTGTCGTTGATTCGCACCCACCCCTGCCCTGTTTCCTTTTCGCGTTTTGCGCGTCTAAACTATGGGTAACATTAGCCTCGTCCGCATGACCCACCAGCGCGAAGTCATCTTGAAGCGAACCGGTGAAGATCGCTGATTCCGGCCCTGCCGGAAAGGATCTCAGCTCAAGCACGAGCGCAAATGAGATTTATGGGAGAATAAGAGGTGGGATTATCGAGTCTCCCTAGCTGGATGCAAAGCCGCAGCCAAGGATTGAATTGAAATGAACGCTGACGTTTCTCTAGCAGGGGCTTTTCTCGCCGGGCTCGTTTCGTTTCTTTCACCGTGCGTCTTGCCCCTCGTCCCCGGCTATATTTCCATGCTCTCGGGTATCGGGATGGAGCAGCTTCGCAAGGGAGATGTCCCGACGTCCGGCCTATTCTCTTCCGCGCTCGCCTTTGTCGCCGGTTTTTCGGTCGTATTTATTTCTTTCGGCGCGTCCGCCAGCGCCGTTGGTACCTTCTTGCGTCAAAACCGCGCGCTTCTCGCTCCTGTCGCTGGCGCCCTGATTCTTCTCTTCGGCCTCCACCTTATCGGCGCGCTCATCAAGCTCAATCTCCGGGCAGGCGTCATCCTCGGCGTGATCCTAGTGGCTCTCGGTATCGCCGCTTATTTCCACCATGCGCCTCTATTTGCAGGCCTGGGTGCTTCGCACTTTTTCTCGCTCTCGCTCATCGGCTTTTTCGGCCCCGCGATGGCCCGCTGGCTCAATCGCGATGTACACCTCCGCAGCAGCTCCACGAAGCCGGGCATCTGGAGCGGCTTCTTGCTCGGTTTCGCGTTTGCTTTCGGCTGGACGCCTTGCATCGGCCCGATTCTCGCCACCGTGCTCGCGCTCGCTGCAGCCAGTGACACCATCGCCCGCGGCGTCCTGCTCCTCGCCGTTTACTCCGCCGGGCTAGCCATTCCTTTCCTGCTAACCGCCCTCGGCATCAGCCAGTTCATGGCTTTCTACAAGAACTTCCGGAAATATCTCCACGCCGTCGAACTCTTCAGCGGCGCACTGCTTTTGTTCGTCGGGGGACTGGTCTTCGTCAACAAACTGACCTGGCTCTCGTCTAAACTGACTTTTCTGAATCGCTTTTCACTCTAGAGGAGTCCGCAAGACCAACTCGGGGAAACAACAATGAAAAAAGTGATCTTGATCATCTCCACCGTGCTCGTGCTCATCGTCGCCACCGTCTATGCTGACAGGGCCACTCGCATCAAACCCAAAGACCTGGCGAAAAACGCCGCGCAAACTAATGTCACGGTCGACGGCAAGCCCGCTCCCGAAGTCACCTTCAAGGATCTCGACGGCAAAGACGCCACGTTGAACCAGTACAAAGGCAAAGTCGTCCTCGTCAATTTTTGGGCTACGTGGTGCGATCCCTGCTACATCGAAATTCCCTGGCTCATTGAGATGCAGCAGAAGTACGAAGCGAAAGGCTTCACGGTTCTCGGCGTCTCCATGGACGAAGAGGGCAAGTCCGCCGTCGCTCCTTTCCTCGCCAAGGAACGCTTCAACGTCAACGGCCAGAAACTCCCTATGAACTATCCCATCGTGATCGGCAGTGATGAAGTCGCCGACAAGTTTGGCGGCCTCCTCGGCTATCCCACCAGCTTCCTTATCTCCCGCGATGGCAAAATCTTAAAAAAAGTGCAGGGCCTGATCAGCTACGAAGAACTCACCAAAGCCATCGAATCTCAGTTGTAATTCTGGCTGCAGAGGCACGAAGTCTCGCGCACACTCTTCCCTAGCTCATCCGCGTCGTTTTCCGACCCTCGGCGCAATCGCATAGTTGAGCTGCACCGCAACGATAAACGCAATGCTCCAGTACGTACTGACTACGCAGAGTAGTGCGCCAAAAGCATAGAGTGCTTGTCCAATCACGATGCGCCGGCAGATCGCCGCCGCTGCTTCCTCAGGAATGTCTGCCTTCACCAGACCGGCCCTGGTCGCTCGACCCCAGCTCAAGTAAAGCAAAACCCCAAAAAGCAGGATGTTGCTCCAATAGACGAGCAGCGCCCCTATAGGAGATGAATTCAGCCAGCAGCCTCGTCGAAAACGGGAGCAACGTAACCGCGAACAGGAACACCAAGTGGACCCACGTGTGATCCCGGTCGGAGCGCTCCAGGTGGTTGAGCTGCGTTTGCTGCCCAACCCAGAAAATTCCCAGCGTGACGAAACTCATCAGGTACACCAGAAGTTGCGGCGACATCGCCGCAAGTGCGTGCCGCAAATCCCCGTCGTTGCGAACGAGCTCTCTGGCCGGCACGTGCAGGTCCAGCACTAGGAGCGTCATGGCCACGGCAAAAATGCCGTCGCTCAGCGCCGCCAGCCGCTCCACACTCTGGCCCGCAATCCTGTTATACGATGTGTCCAGCAGAGGAAAGTCCAATCACGCGGTATGCTGCGAACCAAGGTAAGGCCTCTCGGCGAGCCAGGCTCAAGGCGGGATATTTGCGACGCCCTACTTAATTCGCCCACGTCTTTACGGCCCATCCTGTCAGCGCACCAAACACCAGGCCAGTTCCGAGGATTCCCGCGTAAGATTTCATCGCGATCGCATCGGGCACGCTGATCAACAATCCCACTAGGGCGCCGCTAATCGCAGGGTGCAAACGCAGCGAAACGTTCGCCGCCAAAAATCCTAGTGCGAATCGGCTGAAAAACGCTTGCAAGAGCATTCCCGTGGATTTGTCCGGGCTCTTCCCAAACATCACCATCGACGCGTCAATCACGCCAAACCCAAGGCCGCACAACATTCCCAAGAGGACGCGACTCATGGCGCTACTCTTACACCATTACGTGCAATCCAACAAGTCCGGCCAAGTTCCCGTTCCCCCCAACTCGAGCCCTCCAATTTCCGTTTTCCGTTTTCAGCACTACGCAGTTCCTACTACTCTCTCTCTTCCTTTTGTTAAACTCTCTTCAGCATGAGCGTCATCGACGAAGTTCTCGCCGCCAACGAAATTTACTCGCGCACCCATGAATTGCGCAGATTGACCCCGCGTCCCGAGCGCAAGCTCGCGGTCCTGACCTGTATGGATACCCGGCTTTCGATTCGTACCCTGGGTCTGAAAACGGGAGACGCGCACATCATCCGCAACGCGGGCGGCATCGTCACGGAAGACACTCTGCGCTCCCTGGTCGTATCGCACTATCTCCTGGGCACCGAGGAAATCATGGTCATTAATCACACCGACTGCGGGTTGATGCACACCACCGAACAGGACCTGCGCACCAGAATCCTGAACCGCACCGGAACTGCCGCCCTGGCTCCCGCCTTCTTCTACGCCTTTCAAAACATCGAAGAAAATGTCCGCCACCAATTGCAGAAGCTCCGCACACATCCCTGGATTCCCGGGACCGTCGCCGTCCGCGGCTTCGTCTACGACGTGACCAGCGGCCATCTCCGCGAAATCAAGGACGCCTGATCGCTGCCCCGTACACGCCCGCCTCCACCGCTTGGGCGCGGTGTCCAACTTGCGTCGAAGCGGAACGAACTGGAGGAACCACTAGCTACTCGCTTCATTACCTCTCAACTTCCGTGCTGCTTCGCATCCACACGGCTGCCCACTACCCATCACTCAGTCTCTTCATGTAGGCTATTTGCATGCTCGACGAAAAAGATTTTCAGCGAAAAGCGGACGCCGCTTTCGAGGACCTCAAGCGCCGCATGCTCACCGCTGGCGATGAACACGGTTTCGACGTCGAAGGCGAAGCCGGAAAACTCGAAGTTCTCTTCGAGGAACCTGAAGAGGCCAAGTTCGTGATTTCGCCCAATACGCCCGTCCGCGAAATCTGGGTCTCCGCGCTTTCCACCAGTTTCAAGCTCGGCTGGAACGAATCGCGCAACGCGTTTGTCCATGAAAAAACCGGCGAGGATTTACACGCCGTCATGAGCCGCGTCATTTCCCAGCAACTCGGCGCCCAGGTGACCCTATGAAATCAGGCAAACTACTTTCGTTCATCATTCTCCTAGTGCTGTCTGCCACCCTCTCACCCCCGGCATTCTCACAGGTTCCCTCCGGCCGCGATGTCGTCAAACCGGGAATCTATGTCTCGCTTGATCCCGCAGCCCGCGGCAGTTCGTTCCAGATCGCCGTGGTCATGACAATTCGCCCGGGCTTCCACGTCAATGCCCGTGAAAAATCGGAAGACTATCTCATCGCGACGGATCTCAAGGCCGCTCTTCCCTCCGGTTTCAGCAGTGGCGAAGTTTCCTATCCCAAGGGCAAACTCGAAAGATTCGCCTTTTCCAAAATTCCGCTGAATGTCTACCAGGACACGGTGATTCTTCGCATGCCCGTCACTGCGCTCGCAGATGCCCCGCTCGGTGAACAGCACATTCCTCTCAACCTCCGCTATCAGGCCTGCAGCAGCGAACTCTGCCTGCCCCCTGTCACGCTCACGCTTGATGCAATACTATACGTTGCCGCTTCAGCCTCTGCCGCCAGGCCGGCCCACCCAGAAATCTTTGGAAAACAACAGGCCGCCATGCCGGTTCCAAAATAGATTTTCGACCCCGCGCCAGAGTGCGAGACTTTTTGAAGGAAACTTGTTCTAGGCCTTGGGGAAACCGGCCACCGCATCACGCAAACGGCGTACGACGCGCTGCTGCCCAAGAACAACCATGGTATCGAAGAGGGGTGGCGCCACGGCTTGCCCGACAATCGCCACGCGCGTGGCATTAATCAGCAGCCCGGCTTTGACGCCGCCCGCCTCAGCGACCGCACGCGACGCATGGTCGCAAGCGTCGTGATTCCACTCGGGAAGCGCTGCGAGCGCATCGGCAAGTTTCGCGAGAAGTCCCGGCACTTTCGGATCTTTCCAGAATTTTTCCTTTGCCGCCGCGTCGCGCGGGAATTCGTCGCTGAAAAACGCGCGCGACCAGGAAGAAAAATCCGGTAGCAATCGGATTCGTGGCCGCAGCAAATCGACGGTCTTTGAAAACCACGCGTGATCTCTGCAGTCGGGGCCCGGAGCGGCGCCGAGGGCCCATTCCGGCTTCCACAAACCGCTGCGTTTCAATTCATTTTCAGCTTCGGGCAGCAATTCCTCGATCGGAAGCCGTTGCAAATACTGGGTATTGAACCACTCGAGTTTCGGCCGGTCGAACACGGCGTTGGTGCGACTCACGCCTTCGAGCGAAAATTTTTCGACTAAATCTTTGGTCCGCAAGAATTCTTCGTCGCCGCCGGGAGACCAGCCCAGCAGCGCGAGGAAATTGCGAAACGCCTCTGGCAGGAATCCTTCGGTGCGGTACATATTTACATCGGTTGCGCCGTGACGCTTCGAAAGCCGGGATTTGTCCGCGCCGAGAATCAGCGGCACATGCGCAAACATAGGTGGTTCTGCGCCCAGCGCGCGGTATAGCAAAACCTGTTTCGGCGTATTCGAAATGTGATCCGCGCCGCGAATCACGTGCGTGATGCGCATGTCCATGTCGTCGACAACGACGCCCAACTGATACATAGATTGCCCAAATTCTTCCTCACCTTTTCCGGAGCGCAACAGGACAAAGTCCTCGATTTCATCATTCGAAAACTCGCGTTCACCGAATACCGCGTCGAAGAATTTGGTTGTTCCACCAAGCGGAACTTTGAAGCGGATCGCAGGCTTTGCTCCCGGCGTTGATGGTTTGCTATCGCGGCAGGAACAACGTGTGACGCGCCGCGGCCCACCGGCCTTCGGTTCCTCGTGTTGGGCCGGTTCGGCATAGTCCCCGCCAGCATACTTTTCGGCAGGGCAGTAACACAAAAATGCGGCGCCACTCGCCAAGCATTTTCCCGCTGCTGCGCGATACAATTCCGTTCGTTGTGATTGGTAAAATGGCCCCTCGTCCCAAATCACGCCCAGCCATTGCAAAGCGTCGAGAATTCCCTGCACCAGTTCGGGCTTGTTACGCTCGGCGTCCGTATCCTCGACGCGAAGAATCATCGTGCCGCCCTGGCGGCGTGCAAACAGCCAGTTAAACAGCGCGGTGCGGGCTCCTCCCACGTGCAAATACCCGGTAGGGGACGGGGCAAACCGCACCCTCACGGAAGCTGTCTTCTGATTTGAATCACCCATTGTCAGCGCGTCTTTCCCTTTGATTTGAAACTCTCAGTGTAGCCAAACCAACTATTGGCGTCCAATGGGCTGGTTTTCCAGCGGCGTTCCCTTATTCGAGGATTGGTCCGTATGGAACGGAAGTTATTTCGGCCTAGTGGCGTACGCTGGAGCGCTTGTCTCCGAAGATTCGAGCGTATTCCTGGGGCAATTTCTGGGATAGACTCTGGAACTGCGCGAAAAACGGCATAGTCAGGATTGGAATGACGCAACCATTTTGCCGGATTTGAATTCCAACAGCCCAGTCTGAGCGTAGAGGTCAAATCTCTCCCGGGTAGCTGCGACGCCATGAACCAAACATCCCGATCCGGCGGCGAATCAAAGAAATTCATTCTTCGTGCGTCCGCCTCGCTGCTCCTCGTCACGACTACCTTGCTGTTCGCGCATTTCCGGAGCGGGCGAGCGGCGACGAACGCCGAGGAATCCATCGTCCGGGTGGAAAGAAAGAACTTCATCCAGAGTCTGCGGCTCAACGGGGCCACCCAGGCTTCGCGTTCCTTTGTGGTGCTTGCGCCGAAGCTGGAAGGGGCGCAGGTCGGTTCCATGGTGATCACCAGGCTGGCTCTCGCGGGTACGCACGTGCAGAAGGGCGACGTCCTTGTCGAATTCGATCCGCAAGCGCAGACAAAAGACTATCTGGATAAGAAAAGCACCTACGAAAACCTTGTCGGGCAGGTAGCCCAGAAACAAGCGGAAGAAAAGATCGCGCGCGCCAAAGACGATACGGCAATGAAACAAGCGGAAGACGAATTGAAACGCGCTCAGCTTGAGTTGCAAAGAAATGAAATTGTTTCGCGCATTGATGCGGAGAAGAATCAGGAAGCTCTCGACGAAGCTGAAGCGACATTCAAACAGCTCAAAGAAACGTATCAGTTGAAGCGCGCCGCAGCGGCGGCAACTATTCGCATCCAGGAAATTCAGCGCGATCGCGCCATGGACGCCATGCGCTACGCGCAAGGCAACGCCGCAAAGATGGTCGTTCACTCTCCGATGCCGGGAGTCGTCGTCTACAACACCATCTGGCTGGGCGGACGCATGGGAACGGTGCAACAGGGCGACCAGGTCAGGCCCGGCGTTCCGTTCCTGCAGGTGGTGGATCCATCGCAGATGGAGGTCCGCGTCCAGCTGAATCAGGTGGATCTCCTGAAAGTACGTCTGGGCCAACAGGCGCAGATGCATTTGGATGCCTATCCGGGCATGACTCTCCCAGCGACCCTCGAAGAACTCTCGCCGCTCGGACATACGGGGCAATTTACGGAAGCGGTGCGCTCATTTACCGCGCGTTTTTCCGTCCAGGGGACGGATGCGAGGCTCCTGCCCGATCTCTCTGCGGCGCTCGATCTCGATCTCGGCTCGCAACAAAACGTTCTTGTCGTTCCGTGGCAGAGCATTGGCGGTGAAGCCGATCATTCCTACGTTTGGCTGAAAAAGACCGTTGGATTTGAAAAGCGCAGCGTACAAATGGGTCCGCGAAATGATCTGGAGGTAGTTGTGAATTCTGGGCTTTCGGAGGGATATATTATCCGACGGGTGGCCATCGAGGAACCAACAGGGACGGGCCGACAATGAACGGCAAGAATCAAAAGTGGAAACCGGGGAAGAGGGCCGTAACGGGCGTTGCAGCCGTGGTGCTCGGCGGTCTTGTTTTTGGCGCCCTTCGCATGGCAAGTCCCGCGGCGAATCTTTCCACAGCCGACGTAAAGCGAAAGGATTTCGTTGACTACCTGGAGGTGAAAGGGGAGGTCAAGGCGCTCCACTCTGTCACCATCGCCGCGCCTTATGGTGTAGGCGATTTGCAAATCATGAAACTTGCCACCAACGGAGCGAAGGTCAAAAAAGGGGATGTTCTGGTCGAATTCGACAACACCACCGTAAAACAAAAGCTCGCCCAAGATCAATCCGCGCTCAAATCAGCGGAAGCCGAAATTCAGCAATCACGCGCCGCGGCGCGGCTAAAGGAAGAACAGGATCTCACCGACGTGATGACGACTAGGTTCGGCGCGCAAAAGGCGCGGCTGGATGCCACCAAGCAAGAAATTGTTTCCCTCATTGAAGGCGAGGAAGCCAAACTGAAGCTCGCGGATGCCGAACAAAAGGTCAAGGAAACGGAAGCCAAACTCAATGCTGACCGCTCTGCTGCGATGGCGGATCTTGCCACCAAAAAGCAGAAACAGGATCAGGCTGCGTTTCAGGTGCAGCAGGACGAGCACAGCCTTGCGGCGCTCGCTTTGCGAGCGCCGCTCGATGGAGTTGTCGCACTGCAAAATCACTGGCAGCCCCAGGGCGGCCCCACTCCTTTCAAACCGGGAGATCGTGCGTGGCCGGGCGCGGCCATCGCGGAGCTTCCCGACCCATCCACGCTGAAGATTTCCGCACGTATTGAAGAAGCCGAGAGAGGTCAGTTGAAAGTAGGCCAGACCGGTGCAGTGCGCGTCGAAGCCGTTCCCGACGGGAGCTTTGAAGGGCGCATCGAAACGATTAGTCCGACGGCCAGTCTGGACTTCAACGCTGGATGGCCGGTTCCCAGAAACTTTACCGTTGAAGTTGCGTTGGCGAACAGTGATGCGCGGCTTACACCGGGAATGGGAGCAGTTGTCCGGGTTGCGGTAGACCGTGTCGCCGAGGGCATCGTGATTCCGTCTTCTGCACTATTCCGGAAGGCAGGCCGGACGGTCGCGTATGTCCGGCACGGCTCGAAATTTGAAGAGACTGTCGTCGAGGTATTGCGCCGTAGCGGCGATGAAGCATTGATCGGAAAAGGATTGCGACCGGGAGAAAAGTTGGCGCTGAAGGATCCAACTCTGATGGAATAGAAAAAGATTGTAATGAATGGCTGCTCAAAACCACGAACTTTTTTCCTGGCTCTCGCGCTGGGAGGAAGCGGCTTTGCCTGCCGCCAAACCACTGTCTTGGCCACGGATTCCGAGATTCCGACAGCTACCGTCAAAGAAGTCGATCTTCAACTTAGAGTTTTCACAAGGGGAGCATTGCGTACTTCCCAATCGAGAACCATCATCGCTCCGCCCATCGCCGGGGGCACGCTGCAAATCGTCACCCTGGCACGCTCCGGCGAGCAGGTTCATACCGGCGACGTGGTGCTCGAATTTGATCCCAGCCAGCAGGAATACAATCTCGGGCAGAATCGCAGCGACTTGCTGCAAGCGGAGCAGGAGATCGTCAAAGCCAAGGCGGACGCCGCCGTCCAGACGGCGGAGGACCAGACCGCGCTCCTGAAAGCAAAATACGCGGTGCGCCGCGCGGAACTCGAAGTGAGCAAGAACGAGTTGGTGAGCACCATTGATGCACAGAAGAACGTGCTCGCTCTCGATGAAGCCAAGCGCGCGCTGACGCAGCTTCAGCAGGACATCCAATCCCATAGCGCTTCAAACCAGGCGGCGCTGGCCATTAGCGAGGAGAAACAGCACAAGGCGCGCCTCTCCATGGAGCAGGCGGAGCAAAACATCAAGAACATGCACATCACCGCGCCGATTGACGGTCTCGTGGTTATCCGAGGCAATAGGGATTCTACGGGCGGATTTTTCATGGATGGAATGACCCTTCCGGACTATCACGTCGGCGATCAGGTAAATCCGGGAAGCTCGATCGCCGAAGTCATCGACATGTCTCATCTGGAAGTTTCGGCGCAAGTCGGCGAAACCGATCGCATCAACCTCAAGGCTGGCCAATCGGTAGAAATGAAGATGGACGCGTTGCCCGGCGAAACATTTTCTGGCAAAGTGCAAACTGTTGGCGGCGCGACGAGCCACGAATTCTGGGATGATAACAAGCAGCACACCTTCGACGTGGCCGTGCAACTCGACCGCACGGACCCGCGGCTGCGACCTGGCTTCGCGGTGCGTTTGAGCATTCTCGGTGACAATCTTTCCCGCGCGGTTTCGATCCCCGGCGGAGCTATCTTTAATCACGACGGCAAAAAAGTTGTATATTGCAAGCGCAATCGCAGTTTCGAAATGCAGGAAGTCAAAGTTCGCGCAGTGAGCGAAGGCCGCGCGATCCTCAGCGGCCTTTCCCCCGGAACGATCGTCGCTCTAGTGAATCCGGAGAAGAAACTCAACGGCAGCAGCAAGAGCGGTGGTGCCTCGAATCCCGGCCTCGGTCCGGGTTCGAATTGAGGCTCAGCGCATAACGATGAAGCCCAGCTCCATGGCCGAGCCGAGATCGCTGGAACAATGGCTGCCCGATATCGTTTTCGGGTTCGAAAACCTCACCAGCCACAAACTGCGTTCCCTTCTGACCATGCTGGGCATGATTTTCGGCGTAGCAGCGGTTGTCGCGATGCTCTCGATCGGTGCTGGCGCGCAGCAGAAAGTCATGGCGTTCATTGAACAACTCGGCGTTCGCAATCTCATCGTGGAGGCCAAGGAATCCCACAATTGGCAGGAGCTGCAGAAAGTCCGGAAGAACTCGCCGGGCCTGACGCTCAGCGATTATCAGATCATTCGAAAGAATGTTCCCGATATTAAGGAAGGCACGCCGCGCAAGCGGTTTGCTCCCGGAAAGCTTCTCCCAAAACCGCAACAGGATATTCCCATCGTTTATGGCGTGGAGCCAAACTATCTGGAGATCAGCCATCTCCGGGTGACGGAAGGCCGCTTCTTCGAAGGCTCGGAAAATGCTGCAGCCGCTCCGGTGTGCGTTCTTGGAGCCGCCGCGAAGGAAAGTCTCTTTGGCGCAGGCGCGGCGATCGGTGAATACATCAAGCTCAACGAGCAATGGTGCCACGTGATCGGAATCGTCGCGCCGCAACTGGCGCCGCAGACGGAGGTTTCTGGTGTGCGCACCGAGGACATGAACAATCTCGTCTACGCACCCTTGAATGCAGTGATGTATCGTCTCGAGGACTCGCAGAGCTATTTGAAGGATGAGATCGACGGCCTCTATCTGCACCTGGCCTCGCCCGAGACAAGCACCACCGATGCCGAAGTTGTTCGGGGCGTCTTGAACGCCTCGCATCACGGCGCAGGGGACTTCAACGTCATCGTCCCCGCCGAGCTGCTCGCCCAGCAAAAACGCACGGAGCAGCTTTTCAATACCGTCATGGTAGCTATCGCGTCCATTTCTCTTCTCGTCGGCGGGATCGGCATCATGAACATCATGTTGGCCGCCATCCTTGAGCGCACTCGTGAAATCGGTGTGCGCCGCGCGGTCGGTGCCAGGCGATGGGACATCATCCGGCAATTTGTCATCGAAGCCGTGTTGATCTCTTTCGCTGGCGGTCTGCTGGGCGTCGTCTTGGGCTTCGCCATGTCGCAACTCATTGCGTGGCTCGCCGGATGGTCCACTATCGTCACGATCAGCTCGATCCTTCTGGCATTCGTGGTTTCCATTTCAGTGGGGTTGATATTCGGCATCTATCCGGCGGTCAAAGCGGCGCGACTCGATCCCGTTGAAGCCATCCGCTACGAATAGACGCGACCGTCCGCGAGAAATTCCCTTGGGGGTGATTGATGAATGTGCTGCGCCTTTGGTTTGCTCTTATCGTTTTGATGCTGACCTTCAGCTTTTCAGCACTTGCGCAAGAAGCGCCGCGGCGGGAGAGGTTTCTAGGGATCAGCAGCCATCAAAAGCCGGCGGCGCCGCTCCCCGCGCCCCAGGGCTTGCAAGATCACGCTGCAAACGGGAAACTCGTGCTCTCCCTGGACGACAGCATTCGCCTGGCGCTTTCGAACAACACGGATGTCCGTATCGACCGCTCGCAGATTGAGTTCGCGCAAAACAATCTCCATCGCGCCCGTGGACCGTTCGATCCGCTGGCCACCTCTGGCTTCGCCGACAACCGAACCAAGTCGCCAGCTATCACGCAAATTCAGGGGGCGCTAATTCCCGACATACTGGTCCAAACAACCATACTCGGTTACGCGCAAACCTTTCAGACGGGCACGAATTTTCAAACTTCGTTCAACGCGAGCAAACTATCAACCAACGATTCCCTTAGCTTGGTGAACCCTTCTATTGCCACGGGTCTCCAATTCACCGTCACCCAGCCACTGCTCCGAAACTTCGGCCTGTTCCCGAACCGCGCCCCAATCCTGATCGCGCAGCGAAATTTAAATCAAGCGCGCGCGGTTTTTCAGGCTGAGGTGAATGACATCATCCTGCAAACCGTGGGAAATTATTGGAACGTCGTCTTTACCCGCGAATCCCTCACCGTCCAGCGCAAGTCCCTTGAAGAAGCTCAGAAGAGCTACGACCACGATAAAAAGGCGCTCGGCCTGGGCGCGCTTCCCCCGCTCGATATCTACCGTTCAGAGTCGCAAGTGGCCTCCCGCCGCGTGGGTGTCATCCAGGCGGAATACGCGCTCAAACAAGCCGAGGATCAGTTCCGTCAGGTCATCGGCGCCGACCTCGATCCCGCCATCCGCGTTCTCGACCTCGATCTTACCGATCAACCCGAGCCGCTCGGCGAACTGCTCAGCACGGACATCGCTACAACTCTCACTCGCGCTCTTGCCAACCGGCCCGAACTGGAAGCCACGCGCCAGCAGCTCACCAGCAACGAGCTGAGTATTCGTCTGGCGCACAACAGCTTGAAACCGGATCTGGAACTTTCCGGCTTTTATTCCGGCAACGGCCTGGCCGGCAACAGCGCGACGGCGGGCAACACCGGGTTGGGCACCAGTCTGAGCCAGGTATTTCATTTCACGTATCCGGCCTATGGTGCGAGTCTTTCGCTGAATCTCCCTATCAAAAACCACAGCGCCGAAGCCAACCTCGCGGATGCCGCAGTGAGCCGCCGCCGCGATCAATACCAGCAACGCCGCACCACCCAGAACATTACCCTGGAGGTCACCAACGCCGTGCATGCACTCGAACAAGCGAAGCTCTCCATGGAAGCTTCAAAAGTCGCTCTGGACCTCGCGCAGAAGTCACTCCGTGCCGATGAGCGAAAATATGAATTGGGCGCGGAAACGGTCTTTTTTGTTCTGGATGCGCAGACTCAACTCGCTCAAGCGGAGCTAAATCTCGTTCAAGCGCAAGTCAATTTTCAGATTGCCGTGGCCCGGCTGGACCACGCAACGGGAGATTTGATGGAGCACCATCACGTCGAAATCAAGGAGCCCTCAAGATGATTGCGCCGGTCGGGGTGGAAGAGCAGTACCTAGCCGATCGGTGGGTACCAAAGCAAAGAGTTAGGGGAATGAGCTGAGAACGGATTGATTGCCGTTTGATCGCTGGAACGTCGCAGAGACCGGTCTCCTTCTTGTATTGAATCGGTTACTTCCGGGCTGCTGTCTCTTTGGCTACCAGTACCCCGGTACGCTTGCTTCCTGAAAATTCCATAATCCATAATCACAAGTACTTGTTTTGTGTTCGGGCGCGACCTTTCTGCGTCGCCGCACGACTGTCCTCTGGTGCGCGTGGCGGGGTTGCGAGTACACGTCACAGCACGAGTGATTTTACTGTCTTCGTGGCATGCAGAATGCCGTCCGCGCTGCGGGCGGAGAATCGAATGTGTTTCTGATGCATCAGAGTTTCATCACGATGGCGTTGCTGATCGCTACCATGTTGGTGGCGGGCTTCTTTGCATACATCCATAGCATCAAGCGCCAGGCGTACCTGCTGCTCTGGACCGCTGGGTGGGCAGTATTCGCGCTGCATTACGTGGGGCCGACGCTGGCTCCGAGTTCGGCGAGTAGCCCGCTGCAGAGTGCGTTGAATCATTGGCTTTTCGCTTTTTCCGGGGTGCTCTTTTTTCTTGGGGCGCAACTCTATTCCCAGCAGAAAGCATGGAAAATTCCTGCTCTGTTTGTGGTCGTGTTCTTCGGACTCTGGGCTGGGGCCAACGCCACCGGCATGATTTCCGTTTCCGTCCTCATTCCGGCTTCTTTGCTGTACGTTGGGGTGGCGGTAGTGTTCTGGCAGGAAAGCCGGCGGCAGGAAACGTTAGCCGACCGGCTACTTGGTGTTTCCTTCGCCTCCTGGGGAGTTTTGTGGATCGCGCTGTATATTCTGAATGCGACACCGGAACTCGAAGGTCCGGGCATGAACGTGGTTGCGGCTGCTCCGTGCGCGTTCGTCGCCATGCTGATGGTCATGGCGCTATATGAAGAAGAAAAACGTCGCATCGAACGCAACATGCTGGCGCTTTCGAATCTCAATCTGGCGACGTCCAGCTTTGTAGGCGGCGAGATTCAGCGCATGTTGTCGCAAGCGTTGGACCGCGTACTGGGCGTTGTGCGGCTGCCGGCCGGAGCGCTCTTTCTGCACCACGGCGATCCGCAAGGACCGACTTCCGTCGTTGCCGTGGGCTTGAGCGATGATTTTTGCCGCGCCGCGCAGAACGAAGGATTGGACGATTATCTGGTCAATCTCGTGGCGCGCCTCGGCGGACTGCTGGGTTTTCGCGATTTGCGCGACGACTCCCTTTCGGCGCTCGAAAAGGAAAAGTCCATTCGCCGCTTCCGCGAGTTAGCGCTTGCACAAGGACTTCGCAGCGTGGTGGCCATCAGCCTTCAGGCTAAAGAGCAAGCCTTCGGCGTGCTCCTTCTTGGGACGCCGGACAGCCGGCGCTTTACGCCCGCGGAGCTTCGGCTTCTTCTCGCGCTTGGGCACCAGATCGGCATGGCGGTCGAGAACAGCTACCTGATTCAGCAGACTTCGCGGCGGTCCGAAGAGCTGCACGTGTTGAACGAAATCGGGCGCGCGCTTAGCTCTACGCTGAACAAAGAGGATCTGACCAGGAAGGTATGGGAAGAGCTGCGTCGTCTGTTCGACGTGGAAAACTTCTACATCGCGGAACTGGATCCGCTGCGTGACGAAATTCTATTCGACCTCGAGATCGTGGATGGCGTGCGATTGCCCAAGCGCGCACGCCCCGCAAGCAACCACATCACCGAGTATATCATTCGAACGCGACAGCCGGTGCTCATCCGCGACAATTACGTGGGGGAGATGAAGAAACTCGGCGTGGAGCCCTTGCGTACCATGGGGTGCTTCTGCGGCGTACCATTGGTCGCCTACGATCACGCCATCGGCGCCATGGCGGTGTACTCCGACCACGAGCGCGTGTTCGACGAAGGGCACCTGGAGCTTCTGCGCGTTCTGGCAAGCGAAGCGAGTATCGCCATTGAAAATGCGCGCCTGTTCAGCGAAGAGCGCACCAAGGCTCGGCACCTCTCGCTGCTGAACACGATTTCGCGGAACGCTATCGCCACTCTTAATCCGGACGAGATGCTCGCCAAGATCACGGAACAGCTGGAAGCCGGATTGATCTACGACCACATCGGCATTGGCGTGCTGGACTACGCCACGCGCGAAGTGGTGATCCAAGCCGAAGCGGGAAAACGCCGTGGAACCCTGGGGCAGCGCATTTCCCTCGGCGCCGGTTTGATTGGCCACGTGGCTCGCAACGGCCACCTGGCAGCCTACCGCGCCGCAGCGCCGGGCGACGCCGCATTGAAGCCGCTCTTGCAGGATTCCGTGGCGGCCATCGCATTGCCGGTTTTTTACGCCGAACAGTTGCACGGCATCCTGTACGTCGAGTCGTCCATACCGGTGGACTTCTCCGAAGAAGAAGTTCTCCTGCTGCGCACGCTGGCCGACCTCATCGCCGGCGCGCTGCACAACGCGCTTTCTTTCCAAAAAGCGCAGGAACAGGCGATCACTGACGGGCTCACCGGCGTCAAGACACATCGTTTTTTCATGGAAGCATTGTCCGCGGAGTGGAAGCGCTCTACTCGAGCCGGCCGCGCGTTCGCGCTCGTGCTCATGGACCTCGACCGCTTCAAATTCGTGAACGATTTCTACGGGCACCTCGAAGGCGACCTGGTTCTCCAGCGTGTCGGGCAGATTCTCGAGACCAACTGCCGGCGTTCCGACGTTGTGGCCCGCTACGGCGGGGATGAGTTTGTCATTTTGATGCCGGAAACCAATATGGAGCACGCGCGGCAACTGGCGACCAAGCTTCGCGGCTGGGTGTCTGCCGATCCGTTGCTGCGCGAGAAAAACATCAGTGCCAGCTTCGGCATCGCGTGTTATCCGCTCCACGGCTCGTCGCCGCAGGAGCTCATCCAAGTGGCTGACGCTTCGATGTATCTTTCGAAACATCAGGGCGGCAACGCCGTCTCCACCGCCGATCACTTTGATCCCAATGAAGCGAAAAAATGGAAGCGCGACGTCCTCGAAGCCTATCTTGGCGTGACCCTCAAGCGGCTCTTCTCGACGGGGCCCGAAGCGTTTGAAGAGATCTACCAGCGCTTGCGGCAGTTCACCGAATCGCTGGCTGCCACCGAAACGAATGCTGGAAAGCCCGCGGCGGCCGTTCCGCAGGGCCCGCAAGCGCTTCCGCAAGCCGTGCTGGACACGGTCACGTCACTGGCGTTTGCGATCGACGCCAAAGATCACTACACGCAAGGCCACTCGCAAAAAGTTTCCGCCTACGCCGCGCTGATCGCCGAAGCAATGGGCATGAAAGACGCCGAAGTGGAAGAGATTCGGCTGGGTGCCGTGCTCCACGACATCGGCAAGGTTGGCATCCCGGAAACTATTCTGAACAAGAATGGCCCGCTCAATCCCGAAGAGTGGGAAACGATGAAATCACACGTCACGTTTGGCGCAAAAATTCTCGACCCGCTGACGCCGCTTGCGCGTATCCGCGAAATGGTTTTGCACCACCACGAATTTTTCGACGGCTCGGGTTATCCAGAGGCGTTGACCGGCGAGAAAATCCCTCTGGGCGCGCGCATCATTGCGGTCGCCGACGCCTACGATACGATCACTAGCGACCGCACCTACAAGAAGGCCCGGAGTGCTCCAGACGCGCTCGCCGAACTGGAGCGTTGCGCGAATGCGCAGTTTGACGGAGCCGTTGTAGAACTCTTCGTCCGCACCATGCGGGCGCTGCCCAATCCCGTCATTGAAGTTGCGGCCGCCACCAGTCCAGTGCGTGGTAACTGACCTGCCTTCACAGATTCCGCAACTCGAATTCTTCTCTTGCGGCTCCATTGGCCGCTTGTGCACGCGCGTTCAACAAGCCAAATGACTAGCGTACGTCGAGGTCTAAATCCTTGATGGGTAAATCCCAGTGCGCCTCCAGGATTTCGAAACGGCGTTGTTCCTCCTTCTTGTAGGTCTCCTGGTCGGGATAGAGTTGCTTGATCACAGCAGAGCTATCGAAATTGTCGTTGGCGATCGCGGCGCTCTTGAAGACGATAGTGACGCGATAGTCCCAACGGCCGTCTTCAGTCGTGTGATAGCGCGGCACGGTCATACTGACCTTTAGCATACGGCCCAGTTCGATCTCTTTTTTCAGGACCGGATAATGGTTCTTCTTGAAAAGCGCCAGGAATTCTTCCGCGTGGCCCCACTTCGCCTTGTAGTAGTACTCAATCGCGTACGGTTGCTCTTTTCCCTCGGCAGCCATCGCGCTCTGCCGCGCTCCTGCTCCGATTGTGCATGACCAAAGCAGCGCCACCATCCCGAACGCCGCTGCTGCCAACCAGCGCTTTGCCTTTGAGATTCCGTTTTGCATTTGTTCTCTCCTCCTCGGACGCTATTGAGACTACCGGGCGGGCCCCGCAATTCAAACTAAAAAAGGAATGGTTGCCATCTGAGAGGCTCGTTTCCAATTCCACCTCCTGCTATGCTTTCTCCGGGGAGGCCGCATGCAGACTGGATCGGTGAAGTGGATTGGCGAACAAAAATTCGTCGCAACAAGCCCGTCCGGACACGCGATGACCGTGGACTCCGACCGCGAGTCCAACAGAGCGCCCGGCCCTATGGAGCTTGTGCTGCTGGCGCTGGGGGCGTGCACCGCCACCGACGTGGTCATCATCCTGGAAAAAAAGCGGCAGAAACTCGAATCCCTGGAAGTGCTCTGCTCAGGCGAACGCGCGGCAAAGCCGCCCACGGTCTGGACCAAGCTGGAATTATTCTATCGCTTGCGCGGCCAACTCGACGATAAAGCGGTGAAGCACGCCATCGAGCTCAGCGAGGAAAAATACTGCTCCGTCGCGGCTATGCTAAGGAAAACCGCCGCTTTCTCCTGGCGCTATGAAATTCTTCCCCCGATCTTCTAGCAGCCCGTTGCGCATTTTCCGTTGGACCACGGCCTGAGCATGCTACACAAGACAACACGTACACCAGTTTATACTTGCGCACAGGTATAGTAGAGGCTATATAAGGGCATCTTAAATGGGCCCTCTCATCCGGCGTTGGTTTCTTGGGAATCTCCTCCTATGGGCCGCGGCAACTCTTGTTGCCGCGCAGACTCAGGTCGCACCTCCTCCGGATGCGGCCAAGATTCCTCTCTCAAAGATCCCCCGCGTCCACCGCGCGCCAAAACTGGAAGACTTCCTGGAGAATCATCCGCGTGAAGCGGAACTGACAGTCACCGACTTCCGCCAGAATATTCCCGGCGATGGCACGCCCGCCACCGAGCCCACCACCGCGTATCTCTCCTACGATGACAAGAATCTTTACGCCATTTTCCTTTGTCACGATGAAGCTGGCGAAGTCCGCGCGCATCTCTCCAAGCGCGAAGATTCGGACCAGGACGATGGAGTCGGAGTCTTGCTCGATACATTCCGGGATTTTCACCGCGCATATTACTTTTTTTCCAATCCGCTCGGGGTGCAGACCGACGCGATCTACACCGAAGGGCAGGGATACGACTACAGTTTCGATACTCTATGGGACAACGCCGGGCGCGTGACGAAGGACGGATACGTAGTTTTCTTTTCGATTCCGTTCAAGAGCCTCCGCTTCTCTCACGATCCCGAACAGACCTGGGGTGTGGCGCTTTATCGCACGATTCTGCGCAAGAGCGAAAACGATTATTGGCCGTATGTCACGCAGCGCGTGGAAGGGCTCACCCAGCAATTTGCGCCGATTGGCGGCCTGGAAAACGTGTCTCCGGGGCGCAACATGCAGTTCATTCCCTACGGGCTTCTTGCCAGCGACCACTTTCTCAACCAGCCTAATCCGCCGAATAGCATCACGCCTCCTGCCTTCCAGGATGCTTTCGAGCACCGCGCGGGCCTCGATGCGAAATTTGTCTTGAAAGACTCACTGACGTTCGACGTGACACTCAATCCGGATTTCAGCCAGGTGGAATCGGACGATCCCCAGGTCACTGTCAACCAGCGCTTCGCTGTTTTTTTCCCGGAGAAGCGCCCGTTCTTCATTGAAAACGCTGGTTTTTTTGCTACGCCGATTGATCTCTTTTTCTCACGCCAGATTGCCGACCCGCAGTTTGGCACGCGCATGACCGGCAAACTCGGCAAATGGACCTTGGGCGCCCTGGTCATCGACGACCGCCAGCCTGGCCTGGGTTTCACAAGCGGTCCATACAACACGCGGGCGCTGGACGGAGTGGTGCGCGTGACGCGCGAGTTCGGAAATCAGTCGTACATTGGCGGATTTTTTTCGAGCCGCGATTTCGCGGACACCAGCAATCGCGTGGCTTCGCTCGACGCACGTTTGAAAATTTCAAAGAACTGGGTCGCTGACGTTCAGGCCGTGCATGCCTGGACACGGCAGGATCTCAACGCTGGCCAGAATTGCCTCTCTTTTGCATCGGGCGCTACTCAAGTTGCATCGCAACAGGGGAATGCGCTGTGGGCGGATGCCTCCTACACCGGCCGGCATTTCACGTTTTACACCAATTACAACGATTTTTCACCGAATTTTTGCAGCGAATTGGGCTTCGTCAATCGCATCGATATCCGCCAGCACAATGCGTCTGGCGGGTATTTCTGGCGTCCCGAAAAAAGCAAGATCATTGACTTTGGGCCAAGCTTTGGTGAAACCGTGGACTGGAATCACAATGGAATCCTACAGGACTGGGTTGCTGTCCTCGGTTTTCAAGTGGACCTGACCAAGCACACCACCGTGAGCGTCAGCCGCGGCGAGGCTTACGAGCTTTTCAACAATATTGATTTTCGCAAGCACAGCACGGCGCTTCTGGTATCCACACAGCCGTACAAATGGATCTCTTTCTCTGCGCGATACGCGCGTGGCCTCGGGGAGAATTTCTTTCCGCCATCCGGGATTTCTCCTTTTCTGGGAAACGTGCAAAAAATAAATTTCGGGCTGACTCTGCGGCCTTCCTCGCGCTTCCGGTTTGATGAGACGCTGATTTACTACCGGTTGGGAACACGAGCAGGTTGGACTACACCTCCGTTCACTCCCGAACAGAGTGTTTTCAACAATTACCTGAACCGCGCGAAGCTGAATTACCAGTTCACTAAGGAGCTGTCCCTGCGGCTGATTCTCGATTACAACGCGACAATCGCCAACACCGGCCTGCTGGATCTGCAGACCAACCTCGGCAGTTACGACGGCGGGCCTATCGCGCCCACCAAGCAATTCACGACCGACGTTCTTTTTACGTACCTGCTCCATCCGGGAACGGCCGTTTATCTTGGCTACAATAATGGCTACAGCGATCTCTCGTTGCATCCCGGGACGCCGCCTTTTGTGACAGCCCGGGGCGCGCCAAACAACTCCACGAGCCGGTTGTTCTTCATTAAAGTGAGTTACCTGCTGCGCTATTGAAAAGAACCGCGCCTTGTAACCTTACGGCGCTATCGCATAAAATTCATCGTCTTTGTCCAGGGTGCAATTCGCAAGGAGCATCATGTCCCACCGCATTGCGGCAAAAATCACGGGTGTAGCCGGTTACGTTCCGCCAAAGGTGATGACCAACGCGGATCTGGAAAAAATCGTCGAAACCAACGACGAATGGATTCGCACGCGCACCGGCATCCGGGAACGCCACGTCGTGGAAAAAGGTACGGCCACCTCGCACATGGCCACGGAAGCCGCCAGGACTTTGCTGGCGCAAACCAAGACGGATCCCTTGGAGATCGACCTGATCGTCCTCGCCAGTGTTACCCCGGACATGTTTTTTCCCGCCACAGCTTGCTTAGTGCAGGAGCGCATTGGCGCGAAGAAGGCGTGGGGCTTTGACTTGTCCGCGGCGTGCTCCGGCTTTGCCTACGCGCTGACCGTCGGCGCGCAGTTCGTCGGCGCAGGCACGCACAAGAAAGTGCTGGTCATCGGGAGCGACACGATGACTTCGGTCCTCGATTACAAAGATCGCTCGACATGTGTGCTCTTCGGTGATGGCGCGGGGGCCGTGTTGGTGGAGGCGGCGGGCCCGGACGAAGGGATTCTCGACTTTGAGCACGACGTGGATGGCGCCGGAGGGATGTTTCTCTACATGCCCGGAGGTGGCTCTCTCCATCCCTCCAGCCAGGAAACCGTCGAGAAGCGCATGCACTACGTCCGCCAGGAAGGTTCGCAGGTCTTCAAGTACGCCGTGCGCCGAATGGCCGAAATGGCCACGCATCTACTTGAAAAGAACAACTTTACCAAGGATGATCTCAAGCTGCTGGTCCCCCACCAGGCCAACCTGCGCATCATTCGGGCCACCCAGGAACGGCTGGGCGTTGACGATTGCAAGGTGATGGTGAACATCGACCGCTATGGCAACACCACTGCCGGTACGATTCCCCTCGGCCTGCGCGATGCCGTAGAGCAGGGCCGCCTGCACAAAGGCGATCTCGTCCTGATTGTCACAGTAGGTGCGGGTTATACCACCGGCGGCGTGCTGCTCCGCTGGGCTTATTAGGAATTAGTGTATCGGGGGTGATTCAGCAGGAGCGCAGCGAAGCTACGAGGTCCAGGTTGGCTTGCAGGCGTCGGCCGACCTTTACAGCTGCGTAACGCGCGCAGAGCACGCGTTCGCGCTCGCTCCAGCGAGCAAGCATGGGCATCTGCTTGCCGAGGAAGGCGTTGAGCGCCTCAACTATCTTGTAATAAATCGGCACCAAGCCCAATCCGCTGCGATTGGGATAGAGATCGGGGGTCAAATCATGCAGGCCCGCCAAAGTCCGGAAATGCTGTGGCATGAGGCGCCCATTCTCTACCTGGGCCGCCGCCAGCACTCGGTCAGAAACCGGTTGGGCCGCAACACCTGCCAGCACCGCCCGCCAATAGTAGAGGGCGAACTGGGACAGGGCCACGATTGAGATCGCAAGTAGCATTGCGCTAAACATCCCTCAACCTCTAAACGGATTCTGGCAGCCTGGAAAGTAGATACCTATAGTCCCGAAGTACCAATGCCGTGGAACTGTCAGCGGTAATCCTTTGGTATCGCTTAGTTTAGGTGCCAGAGCGTCTTCCGGAGAGAGCGCTTGCCTGGGAGGCCTCCCTTCCCCTATCCTCAATATTTAGAAGAGTTTACAAAGGAGAGCGGCCATGCAAAAAGTTCGTTGCTGGGTATTCGTGGCAGTTACGCTGATGTTAGGTACTTCCCTATTAGTGCACAGGCAAGTGTTCGCCAAACCGGCCGAGGAACGTAAGCCCGACCATGAAGCAATCACCGCCATCTTGAGCGCTCAGCAATCCGCATGGAACCGTGGCGATGTGGATGCCTTTCTGGTGGGTTATTGGCATTCTCCGGAGCTGACCTTTTCTGGGAGCAGTGGCGTCGCCCGCGGCTGGGACGGCGTGCTGGCCCGATACAAGAAGAACTATCCCGACAAAGCCGCGATGGGGCAGCTGGATTTTTCAGGATTGGAGTTTCGGTTTTTGGGGCCGGACGCTGCGCTTGTCCTGGGGCGCTGGCATTTAAAGCGGGAAAAAGACGACCTCGGAGGAGTGTTTTCCCTGGTGTGGCAACGCTTCCCGGAGGGATGGAGAATCATTCACGACCACACTAGCTCGGTAGCCCTAACGACACCAAATCCATAGAGGAACTCGATGGAGCCGCAAGGATTTCTCTACCGCAGAATTGGCCGGCCCATCCTCGACCTGCTGCGGCAGGGCGTGACGCCCGAGAAAATCGCGTTGAGCGTGGCGCTCGGTGCAACCTTGGGAGTGTTTCCGGCACTGGGCTGGTCCACGGCACTGTGCGCGATTGCCGCGATCGTTTTGCGGCTTAATTTGCCGGCCATTCAAGTTGTGAACTATTTCGTTTATCCAGCGCAGATCGCGCTTTTGGTGCCGTTTTTCCGATGGGGCGAGAGACTTTTTCGCGCGCCTCATTTTCCGATTTCCGTTTCGCAGATTTACGCTTTGTTTCACGCTGGCGCGTGGATGGCGATCAAGCTGCTGTGGACGACTATTTGGCACGCCATGGTCGTGTGGGGGATGATGGCGCCCGTGTTTGTTGGACTGGTCTACGCGATTCTATTGCCGCTGTTGCGGCACGCGCTGCACCGACAGGTGATGCCATCAATCGATTCCGCTTGAGATGTACGGAAAACGTTTGATAAGACTCTACATCAAAGGATTTCGAGAATTTCCTCGTAACGCTTGAACGGGGGAATCAAGTACGCACCGGCGAGTTCGGTGCGGGCCCAGGCGAGCATGTCGCGGGCCACTGCAAAACCGCGATCGCGCGCGGCAGCTCCCGCGGCTTCCATGGATTTCAGCATGGGCTCGGGGATGACGATCCCGGGGACTTCGTTGTTCAGGCGCAGGGCCTGCTTATAGCTATTCAGGGGCCAAATGCCAATCATGACCGGGATCGCCGGTTTGCCGCCGAGTTTTTTCAGAAACGCATTCCAGTGCTCTGGATCGAAGAGCGGCTGAGTCATCGCGAAATGCGCCCCGGCTTCAACTTTGGCATGGAAGCGTTCGATTTCGTTGTCGAGGTCGTCTGCGACGGGATTCAGCGCCACTCCGATCGTGAAATTCGTAGCGCCCCCGAGAGTTTTCCCCGCCCAGTCGGTGCCCTGATTCAGCCGGTGCAGGACCTTTACGAGGCCGACGGAATCAACTTCGTAGACGCCGCTGGTTTCTGGATAGTCGCCGACCGACGGCGGATCACCCGTAATGGCCAGAACGTTGCGGACGCCGCCAACAGTCCAAGCGCCGAGCAGCGCGGCTTGCAGGCCGATAATGTTCTGGTCACGCGTGGTGAGATGCGGAACGGTTTCGACGCCGCGAGCTTCAAGAGCGCCCGCCACGATCAGCGCGTCCATGCCCACGCGAGCCATGGCGCCGCTGTTGATATCGATGGCATCCACTTTTTTCGATGCCATGACCTTGTCCACTTGCTCGTAAATGCGATCAAGCGAAAGGCCCTTTGGCGGATCGATTTCCACGCATACAGTGAATTTCTTTGCCTGAAGATTCTTCCAAAATTTGCTTTCCGGCTCGCGATCGGAAACCGGGACAGGTTTTGAAACCGCCTCGGCCGATGGCGCGGCGGGGTGCAATTTTGCGGGTCGAAGAGATTTCACTGCCTCGGCCATAGCGCGAATGTGCGCCGGTGTCGTGCCGCAGCAGCCGCCGAGAATCCGCACACCGAGTGCAGCCGCTTCCCGCGCGAAAAGTGCGAAATATTCCGGAGAAGATTTCGGATAAACGATGCGGTCACCTTCGCGCTTGGGAAAGCCGGCGTTGGGCATGCCGCTGACGCGCAGGCCATCAACCGCGGCAAGTTCCCGCAGAATCGGCAGCAGCGCTTGCGGGCCTAGGGTGCAATTCGCGCCAATGACCTGGACGTTTTTGCTTTTCAACTGTTCCGCCGCGTTTGTGGGGCGCACGTCCCCGTAAGTCGTGCCCTCTTCTGCATAAGTGAGTTGCGCGACGATGGGCAAGCCGGAAAACGAGCGAATCGCTTCGATGGCGAGAAGCAATTCTTCGATGTAGGAAAACGTTTCGAGGATATAAAAATCCACGCCTCGCTCTTCGAGCGCCAGCGCTTGTTCGTGAAAAACGTCCTGGATCTCTTCGGGAGCAGGATGGCGCGACTGCACACCGAGCCCCAGCGGCCCGATGGAACCGGCAATCAGGACTTCGCGTGAGCCCGATTCGCGCGCTTCGCGGGCGATTTTTACGCCGCGGCTGTTTAGACGCTGGACTTCCTCGGCGAGGCCGAGAGGCGCGAGCTTGAAGCGATTCGCGCCAAACGTATTGGTCTCGATGATGTGCGCGCCCGCTTCGATGTAAGCCTGATGGACGCGGAATACCGCTTCCGGCTCTGTGGAATTCAGTTCGTCGAAACAGCGCTGCGAACCCACGGCTTCATGCAGCATCGAGCCCATCGCGCCATCGGCGATGAGAATTGAGTCTTTCAGCCGTTCATTGAAATCTTGAATCTTCACGGTTCGTGCTTCCTGTCTGCTGATAATTTGGCACAGAGAATACGCTCAGCGCTTCTGTTCCATGAGGCTGGCGACGGTGCTCATGAGGTCGTACTTGGTGAGGATCTCGAAATGCGCATTTCCCATATCAACAAAGACCGCGGGATTCTCGTGGCTGAGGATTTGCGTGACGCGCTCGACCGGCGCGCTCCCAGGAACCTGCGGCAGGGGCTTGCTCATCACTTCGCGGACAACGAGCTTGCGAAGATCTTTGCCTTGCAAGGCGAGGTTGAGGATCTGGTCTTCGTAGATCGTGCCGATCACCAGATTCTCTTCGAAAACTGGAATCTGCGAAATGTCCTGTTCCTGCATGGTTTTCAGCGCGTGGAAAACCGTCTGGTAAGGTCTCGCAATGATCAGTTCGCGCACTTTGCCGGAGGCGTGTTTGGCGTTGACGACTTCCGCCGCAGTGATGGCGGTGGCCGCATCGACGTAGCCGCGTTCGTGCATCCACAAATCGTTATAAACCTTGCTAAGGTAGCGCGTGCCGGTGTCCGGGAGCAGCGCGACGACGAAATCATTCGGTCCTAAATCCTTCGCAAGGCGCAGCGTCACGGAGATGCAACCGCCGCCGGAGCCACCGGTGAAGAGGCCTTCCATCTTCGCCAAACGGCGCGCCACGACGAAACATTCTTCGTCGTTGACCTGAAAGATGTCGTCGAGAATTTTCAGATGCATCGTCGTCGGGAAAAAATCTTCGCCGATGCCTTCCACAACGTACGTCTTGGCCTTGATGGTTTGCCCGGTCTTGACGAAATCGTAGTAGAGCGAGCCGTAGGGATCCACCGCGATAATTTTTACATTGGGGTTTTTTTCTTTCAAATACTTCCCCACGCCGCTGATGGTGCCGCCGGTGCCCACACCGCAGACGAAATGCGTGATCTTGCCTTCGGTGTCTTCCCAAATTTCAGGACCCGTGGTGCGGTAGTGCGCTTCGGGATTGCTCTGATTATCGTACTGATTCGGATAATAGGAATTGGGGATTTCGCGCGCGAGTTTTTTCGCGACAGAATAGTAACTGCGGGGATCTTCCGGCTCGACGGCGGTGGGACAGACGATAACTTCAGCGCCGAGCGCTTTCAGCAGATCGACTTTTTCTTTTGATTGCTTGTCGGTAGTCGTAAAAACGCATTTGTAACCGCGAACCGCCGCGACGAGCGCCAAACCCATGCCGGTGTTGCCCGAAGTGCCTTCGATGATCGTGCCGCCGGGCTTCAACAAACCCTTTCTCTCGGCTTCATCAATCATGCTGATGCCGATGCGATCTTTTACCGATCCGCCGGGATTGGTGAATTCCGCTTTGACGTAGATTTGCGGCTTCAGGCCCTGATTGATGCGATTCAAGCGCACCAGCGGGGTGTGACCAACCGCTTCGAGGATGTTATTGCACTTCATCAGTCGTCTCGATTTCTCCGCCGAATGGCTTTCAGTTTAGCATCTTCCCAAGGAGTTCCCCTATTGAGCGGCGCCAGCATTTTCTTACGTCGAAACAAAAGGAGAGTAGATTATTCTTTCTATGATTCCGAAGAATGGGAGACCAAGATGACTCGTCAGAATATTTCGAGCGGTGCGCCGTGGGAGCCGATTGTGGGGTACTCGCGGGCGGTGAGGATCGGCAACGTTATTACGGTGTCAGGAACCACGGCGACGGGGCCGGACGGAAACATTGTGGGCGTGGGCGATTTGCGCGCGCAAACAGTGCAAACGATCAAGAACATCGAGGCCGCGCTCGTTAAGGCGGGTGCGAGCCTGAAAGATGTGGTGCGAACGCGTATTTTCGTGACCAACATAGCGCAGTGGGAAAAAGTTGGGCGGGCACACGGAGAATTTTTCGGTGAGATCCGGCCCGCGACGAGCATGGTGGAAGTGAGCAAGCTGATTGCGCCCGAAATGCTGGTGGAAATCGAGGCGGACGCCGTCGTGGAATAACCTCGACGGTTGAGTCCCGGCTGTCATTACTGAGGGCTGCGAGTTTTGCAGCCCGAAGAATCTCAACGTCTGTTGCAACCCGGTTCGTCCGTCGCTGAGATCCTTCGCTGCGCTCAGGATGACAAGACCTGAAGTGCAGTGAAAATTTACTGAAGTCGCCCAATTTCGAGAAAAACATTTATGACCAGCGCGCTTTACGATTCGTTCATCGCAGATTATTACGACGAATCGCCCGTGGTGAAGGGGCGGGTGCAGGACGTGGCGTTTTATCGCGATGCGACGCGCGAGTTCGGGGATCCCGTGCTGGAGCTGGGCTGTGGCACAGGGCGGATCACCATGGCGCTGGCGGAGGCGGGAAAACGCATCACCGGGCTCGATCTTTCCGAGCGCATGCTGGAGCGCGCGGCGAAAAAGCGCGCGGCGCTCCACGTGGAGGCGCGCGAGCGCGTTCACTTCGTCCAGGGCGACATGACGCAGTTCGATCTGGGCGAAAAATTCCGGCTGATTATTATTCCTTTCCGACCCTTGCAGCACCTGCTGGAAGTGCGGCAGCAGATGGACTGCCTGGAGTGCGTGAGGAAACATCTTGCGCCGGGCGGGCGGCTGATTCTGGACGTGTTCCAAACGGACGCTGAGCGGATGCACGATCCAGTGCACATGCGGGAGATGCAGGTTACGGAGTACAGAACCGCCGACGGCCGACAAGTGCGGATCACGGAGCGAGTGGCGGCGTTCCACCGCTCGGAGCAGCGCAATGACGTGGAGATGATTTTTTCCATCACGCATCGCGATGGGCGGCAAGAGAGGCTGGTCTTCGCGTGGCCGCTGCGGTACTTCTTCCGGTATGAAGTCGAGCACCTCCTGGGGCGGTGCGGTTTTGCGGTTGCTACGGAGTATGGAGACTTTGACCGGACGCCGATTCGAGATGATTCGCCGGAGATGATCTTCGTGGCCGAGATCCGTCAAGGAGACGGCAGGTAGGTTACCCCCCACCCCCTGTTTTTTGTAAGTGTTGCATTCTCCGTGCCTCGTTTCTGGCGAGCTTGGGAGCGATTGAGATCGTTCGCTGCGCTCAAGATGACACCCGCAGCGGGGATAAGGTTTTGTGAGCTCTTGCGAACCGGGGCCAAAAATAAAGAGCGGCCGCCGAAGCTGCCGCTCTTTCTAAGAGGTCAGAGTTTGACCTGGAACTATTATTATTATACCACAGGGCTGAGGCAGGACTAGGGCAAGCAAACGCTGCGGCTGGAAGGAGCTGTTACCACCTGGCGCGGATGCGGTATTTGAGCACGGAAGTGCCGTCCTTGGCTACCGGGACGATGAACTGGGCGGCGAAGGCTGCGGTCTTTTTGTATTTGTAGGTGGAGGAGAGCATCTCCCAATCGCCGCCGATGGGTTCGTTCACCTGGACGGTTACGGGCGCGTCCTTGTGGTTGCGCAGGGTAATTTCAAATTCCATTTCCCAAACGTGAGTGTCGATGCGTTTGTAGTCGGTTTGCTTGTGCTCGGCTACGACGTCAAAGGCGTTGCCGATGTGGATGTTCACGTCTTCGTCCTTGGGGGTGTGATCGATGCGATCTTCACCGGCGAAGAGAATGCCGCCTTTGGAGTCCTTCTGATAGACGCGGACATTGCCCGCAGGAAGAGGGATGCCCAAGCCGTTTTTCTCTTCATTTCTGAATTTGTAATAGACCAGGACGGGATCCTTCAGCGGGGCGCCGGGAGTTTGCTGGTTGCGGTAGTAATAGCTCTGACCGTTGACCATGAAGATTTTTTCGACGGGAACGCCGGAGCCCTGGAGAAGGCTGATTTGCTTGGTTTCTTTGTCCTCGACGGAAGTTTTGCGGCCGAGGGAATAGAGATGGTATTCGCTGAAGCTTTCCTGCTGGAATTGCTGGGCCGCTTTTGCCATGGGCGCGGCTGCATTCATCTCCATCCTTGACCGGCCGGTGTCACTAACCACGCGGTTTAGTTCGCCGGCCACGAGCTGCAACTTGGCATTGTGAAATGCAGTGCCGCTGTTGTTGACGACAGTGACCCAGCCGTCGAGGTCGGCGTTCTTGTCATCGCGTGCGACGGTCAGAACGTAGTCGGCGTTCCAGGACAAATTCCCGGCGAGGTAGGAGGCTTCAATCTGTTGTTTCCTTGCGCCGGAATTTTCAAGCGACATCAGAAGAGTGGGGCGTTCGTAGAGATTCGCAGGGACTTCGGGGAAGCGATAGCTCTCGGCAAACATTCCGGTGACAATGTCGTTACCGATTTTCCAGACGGGGCCGTTGTTGTCCGAGAGGAGAGTGGCTTTGATTTCTTCGCGCTTGGTCGAGCCGTTTTCCTGGTAGGCGCGCACCAGGGTGACTTCCTTGCCGACGTATTTGTGAAGGAGCTTGGCGGGTTCGAGGAGATCGTATTCGTAATTCTGTTCGATGACGCCGAGCTTTCCCGGATCGGTGAGCGAACGGAAATGGACGGTGGCGGGATTGACGGTGGCAGCGATGTCCATGAATTTCAGGCGGAAAGTCCCACTGGGGAGAGAGAGATTGCGAACGTCGCGAATCAGAGCGATGTTGGAATTGTAGACGGTGACGTTCAGGTCGGTCTGATCGTCGAGGCTGGTGGATTGATCGGCGGCGATGGCGCGCGAGGATTCCTTTTCCTGTGACGCATAAACCTTGCTGCCGCGGGCCGCGGGATAGAGAATGGCGGTGGCGGCGAGAAAGGTCACAACCGAAATCAGCCCTATCCATTGAGACTTTGCCGGATTTCCAGGGGTTTTCATTACTTTCTCCTCGAACGAGATTTGTATTCTCCCTTAGAACGATTAGCGCGGAGTTTCTTGCGCGGATGATGCCGATAGGAGGCTACGCTCAGGGACTTGGAACGGGCGTCCAGGTCTGGCCGCCGTCGCTGGTTTGAAAGGTCTTCGTGGCGCGAGCGTTCCAGATGGTGGCATGGAGGGCGTCGGAGGCGCGAACTCCGCCGAGATCTTCGGCGAGCGGCGAGTGAATTAACTTCCAGTGGGCGCCGCCATCAGTGGTCAGAAGAATGGCGCCGACACGGCCGACAATCCAGCAGACTTCATCGGACGGAGCGGAGCCAGTAAGCAGATCGGCGAGGACGCTGCTGGTCTGGCGCGACCAGGAAGAGCCGCCGTCTTTGGAGAACTCGATGAGGCCGCTGCGGCCGGCGCGCCAGAGAGAGTTCGAGCGCGGCGCTGGGATCAAGCGCGGATTGGAAATGACGTTGACGACTTCCATGGCAGGAGAATTGTCATAGTTAGCCACGGCACCGCCAACTGCCGTTGGCTGTGGAGCGGGAGACGCCGGTGTGGCCGGAGCAGCCTTCATTTTTTTCGCTTCCATCTGGCCGAGCGGGGCGGGGCCGGAAAGCTTGGGAGAGCTGGCATTGGATTGATTCTGCAATTGAGAATTCGCGGCTTGCGCTTGTAATTGCGCTTGGGCATTTTCTTGCCTTTCGCCGCCCGCCGTTTGGATGTCACGATCCAACTGTTCTTCGGCGCGAAGTGAATCAGCGGAGGAGCGGCGCACAGCGTCTTTTCGCAAACGGCTCTCTTTGTCGTCCATCGCTTTTGAAGGCGAAGCCTGCGCGAGATAGTCCAGCTTTTCATTCGATTTCGTGGCGCCCGTCGCGGATCGGGCATTCGCGCCGTCAATGAACACTTCATCGGCTGCTGCAGGTGGCTTCGCATGTGCAGCCTTCGCTACCGGAGAGAGATCTTGCGCAGGTTTGGACAAAGATGCCGGGGGCGCGGGGGGCGCCTGATTTTTTGCGACCCGAACTTCATTTAGGCTAGGAAGCGCGAGCGGCCGGTTTTCGTGCAGCGCGATCCAGACCAGCAAGCTAGCGGCAAGTGCTCCCGCGGGTGCGAGCCACTGCCAGCGCGCGCCCCTCATAAGAAGAATGCGGCGCGACCTCCTTGGTGAAGCAGCAGGGGGTTGGCTTTGGCTCGGAGCAGCCATTGCGGGGAACGCTTTGATGTTCTGGGCAGCAATCACTGACTTGGATTCCTTCGCTAGCACCTTCTCTGGTGCGAAGGCTTGCAATGAAATCTCGTCCGTGGCTTCAAGGTGCGCGAGGATGGTCTGGCAATGCGCGCAGCCGACGATGTGCTCTTTCAGGGAATTCAATTGATCGGGAAAAAGAGAGAGCTCGTGATAAGCCGCCAGAGTTTCCGGATCGGGACAGACAACGCCGCGCGAAGCAGGAGTTCCGGACAGACTTGTGGAATCGTCCGCAGGGGCGGCAGAGCGCAGATGGCGTGCCAGCGCTTTGTCAAAACTGCGATCGCGTTCGTCAGGCGCCATAAGCTTCTCCATGCTTAGAACGAAACATCGGCGGTTTCTTGCAATTCGGGCTCACGGCGTGCGCTTTCCGGCCGCGGGGCCCGGGGATTCGGGGCGCGGCAGCAATTTATCCAAATCGATGGGAGCGTCGCCAGCGCTGTATTCGAAACAGAGAGCGATCTCCGCATCGCTCAGCCCGGGCTGAACCGTGGAACCGTTGGCCGCTCCGATACCGTGGCGAAGAATTTCTTCGACGGACTGGCGCAAATCGCGGCGGATGCGGTCGAGATGACGTGAAACGCTGGATTCGTGTTCACCGAGTAGACGTCCAATTTCCGCAAGTGTTTTTTCTTCGGCGTAATAGAGGCGGAGCCTCTCCTTTTCCTGTGGCGCAAGGCATTCGAGGGCGGTCTGCAAGGCGCGGGTGAAAAAGGCGACGTAGCGCTCGCGATGCGGGTCACCGGGCTGTGTCTTCGCCCCGGACGAAATCTTCGTCCGATCGCCGGCGGTTTCGTCCTCACCGAGTTCTTCGAAGCGCCGGCCCGCACGGATGGAGTCAATGTGCCGCTGGGCCAGGACAGCGCGAAGCCAGGTTTTCAGGGAGCTACGGCCATGGAAGTAGCGGAAGAGCGAACGTTCCGCCCCCTTGCCAGCCGCCAGACCGTACAGCTCCGAAAAAAGCGAATCAGCAAGGTCGCAGGCTTCTGCGGAGCCTGATTTGCAGCGAAGAATGGCGGCCGCCGCGGTGCGCAGATAAGAGCGGTAAGTGGCGAAAAAATGCTCCCAAGCAGATTCACACCCTTCGGCACAGGCACTAGCCAGGGCTAGGTCTTCGAGGTGCAGCGCGCCGAGATATTCCTCGAACTGAGGCGGAGTGAGCGCGCGACTCGCCAAGCTCTTCCTTGCGCTGCGTTCCAGGGCGGCCGCGAAATGCGCGCGAGAGAGTCTCCAACGCGCAGCGTTCGCCTGCATGTACAGCCGCTCGACCAAGGCGGGGCGCTCTTTGAGCGCCAGCAACGCGTCCAGGGTATTCGCGTCTGCGGACCAGCTTTTTGAGTCTTGGTCCATGTCTATTTCAGGTATTTACTGTATCCCAAGAAGCTCCATCCCTGCCTAAAATGGCGCATCTAAGGATAAGCCCGATGCGGTCATTAAGTGTGCAAAAGGAAGTGTGCAAAAGGAGACACACAACCCAGGGCGAGTTTGGGGTATCCTACCCAAGAGTTGCGTGCCCAGCCCGCAACGAATACTGCCTCTCCGGGTTGGAACAGGGTGCGCAACGATGCGCTCGCGGGAGCATTAGCGACTTCGCGACGCTAGTACGAAAGTCCTATTCGGACTCCCTCAGCCTCGTCAGTACTCTGGTACTGCAAGAGCGCGGTTCCTACTCTGCAAGCGGACTTGGGGGCACTTCCCTTCCCAAGACAACCCCGTCGGCAGGCCGGAAATTACATGAGGCGGTACGCGGATGACAACCATGATTGCAGATCCACCACGTAAGACGACGATGGGGGTCGGTTTCGAGGCAAACCGCGGCCGTTCCGGCGATCCCCAGGCATGGAAGAAGAGCATCGGCACAAAACCGATAGCAGCGCGCCTGGCGTTATTGCCGGAAGCCAAACCGCGCTGGGACCGCATCGGGCTGAGCGCAGTGGCACAACTGGCGATTCTTGGTTTTTTGATGATGATTCCACTGCTCTTTCCCGAGCAGATGAGAACGGCTTTGAATCTGCGCCCCACGGAGTTGATGCAGCCGGTCACCTTAATCCCGGTCGCTCCGGAGCCTCCCCCGCCGCCGAAAATCAAGCCCAAAGTTACGCCGCCGGAACCAAAGCCGGTGGTGCCTGAACCGGTGAAGCTGAACCCAAGACAAACACACGTATTTCTAGCAGCAAAAGTCGAGCCCCCGCAGATAAAAACTTTGGAGGCCAAGCCGGTCGAACTCAACCCCGTTTTCGAGCAGGTGAAAATCGATACGCCTACGAGCCAGCCGAAGCGGCCGAAGGAAGATGTGAAGGTTGGCAATCTTGGATCCGGGAGCGCAGCTCCGGCAACCGTCGTAGCACCGGTGAACAAAGTGCAAACCGGCGGCTTTGGCGATCCTAACGGAATCCCCGGCAAGGGTGATCCGAACAAAGCCACAAACGTAAATCGACTTGGCTCGCCGGCTTTACCGGGCGGACCGGGATACGGAAACGGCACCGGCGGAGATAAGGGAATTCGCGGAACGGTGGCGAGCACCGGTTTCGGAAACGGCACGGCGAATCCTCCGCCAAGCACCAAGCGCGGGACGCTGCAGTCCACCGGATTCGCAGATCAGACGGTGGCAACCGAAGCGCCCAAGAAAAAAGCGGCGGCCAGCGAAGGCGCCACAACGCCTGTTGACATTTTGGAAAAACCGCGCCCGGAGTACACCGCCGAAGGGCGTAGTCTGAAGATAGAAGGTGACGTTGTTCTGGAGATGGTATTCCTTGCTAATGGGAGCATCCAAGTGAACCGGGTGGTAAGCGGTCTGGGCCATGGTCTCGATGAATCAGCAACTCGCGCAGCGCAGCAGATCAAGTTCAAGCCGGCAAAACGAGACGGGCAGCCAGTGGATTTTCCGGCGCGCGTGCGAATTGAATTCCGTTTGGCTTATTGAGGGGAGAGAGAAAATGCGTAAGGCAGCGATATTTATTTTCGTTCTGATCTCGAGCGGGCTGGGCAGCCTCGCCTTAACGGCGGCTCCCAAGCCGGCCGATCAGGCGCGCACCATGGATGACGTGATTGACCGCGTGATCACCAACGAAAACCGGGCCAACCAGCAGATCAAGCAGTATTCGCCGCTGGTCGAGACCTATATCCAGAACCTGAAGCCCGACAAGGAGCTTGGCTACGTCCCCGCGGGCGACAAGTACTTCCTCGGCCGCGCCGATTTCTCAAAGGGCGTCACGCTGGTTTCCTTGACGGACACCAACAGCAAGGGGAAGAAGATCTTCGGCTCCATCGGCAACTTCTTTTCTTTCGCGATGCAGTTCCTGCCGGACGGCTTTCTGCAGATGATCTTCATTGACACGAACGGCTTCGACAAGCAGCACTATAAGTTCGATTACGTCAAACGTGAATTTCTGGGCGAAGTGCGCTGCCTGGTGTTCGACGTGACGCCGCAGGAGAAGTCCGGCAAAGGCCGGTTCCTGGGCCGCATCTGGGTCGAAGATCAGGATTACAATATTGTGCGCTTCAACGGCGGCTATGGAGGCGGCGGGCACTCCAGCTGGTACTTTCATTTCGACAGCTGGCGGACGAATGTGCAGCCGGGTATGTGGGTTCCCTCCTTTGTGTATAGCCAGGAATCAGATTTGCACTACGCCCTGAGCAAGAAACTGGACTTCAAGGCGCAGACCCGGCTGTGGGGCTATAACCTTGGTCACGCCGCGCAAGAACAGGAACTAAGCAAGATCCTTGTGGAAACGCCAGTGCAAGACGACACCAAGACGTCGAATGACCTTACTCCCATCCAGGCGCAACGTTCCTGGGACCGCCAGGCTGAGGATAACGTGATCGATCGCCTGGAGCGAATTGGATTGATCGCGCCGAAGGGGGAAGTCGACAAGGTGCTCGAGACGGTGGTCAACAACCTCGAGGTCACCAACAACATTGACATTGAACCCGACGTGCGCTGCCGCGTGATGACGACCACAACGCTGGAATCCTACACCGTCGGCCATACCATCGTGCTGAGCCGCGGCCTGATCGACGTGCTTCCAGATGAAGCTAGCCTCGCCACCATCGTAGCGCACGAGCTTAGCCACGCCGTTCTCGGCCATCGCCTCGATTCCAGCCTTGCTTTCTTCGATCAATTGCTAATCGATGATAAGGAAACCTTCCGCCATTTCGGATTCGCGCGGACGCCCGACGAGGAAAAGGCCGCCAACGCGAAAGCGATCCAAATCATCAATAATTCGCCTTATAAGAACCAGCTCGGAAACGCCGGCCTCTTTCTTACGGCGCTCACTACTCGCGCGAAGGAGATTCCGAACCTGATCAGCCCGCACCTGGGCGATCGAGTCCCGGTGATCGGTGAGCTCAAGGCCTCGATGCCGGCGGATCAAAAGCAGAACCCGCAGATGATTGCGGCGCTGCCGATCGGCGGCCGCGTGAAACTGGATCCGTGGAACGACAAGCTGGAGCTCATCAAGAGCAAGCCGGTGGGCACGGTGGCGGAACGTGAAAAGATGCCGTTCGAGGTCACTCCGTTCATGCCTTACTTGATGCGTTACGGCGCTGAGGCGGCGAAGCCTATCGCTGCGAGCGCGACCACGCCGGCCGATCCGAAAACGGGTCAATCCGCGCCTCAAAAGCCGTAGTTAACCACCGTAATTTGCGCAGATATTGCGGCCCGGAAAAGACAACTTCTCCGGGCCGTTTTGCTTTGCTCGCGAGATTTTATTTCTTGAGCGTGTTCCTCAGCGCGGCGAAGAGAGTTCTTTCATGAGTTTGTAGCCGAATTCCACGCCGTCGTAAAAGTCCTGCACACCGACGCGTTCGTCCTTTCCGTGCTCCCGGTTGTCCTTGATGTCGAAGAACATGCAGGAGATGCCATACGTGGGGATGCCGGCAATGCGCGTGTACTTGCCGTCGGTGGCGCCGGTGGACATCGTGCCGACGAGAGGAACACCGGGCCAGGCGATGTTCAAGACTTTCTCCATGGCCTGGGTTAGTTCGGGGAGCAGCGGCGACGGAGGTACGGACACGACGGGCACTACCTTTCCCTCCGGAGTGAGCTGCGGAACGATGCTGACCTTCACCTTGGGGTCGTTGGCCAGTTTCTCAAGCGTTTTGTGAACTTCCTCCGGGTCTTCGCCCGGAAATATCCGGCAATTGACGTTGGCGCGAGCGGTTTGTGGAAGCGCATTTGGCGCATGACCGCCGGAGAGCATGGTGGCAACGCAAGTGGTATGCAACAGCGAATTGAAATAGGGCACAGCCGAGAGCCGTTGCACCGCTGCAGGATCGGGCGGCTGCTTGGCCACGGATTTCATGTCCGCTGCGACCTGTCCCGTCGTTAACGCCGCGCTCCGTTCGAAATAACTTCGCGTGCTTTCGTTGATCTTCAAGGGGAATGAAAATGATTGCAGCCGGGCTAACGCGCCGGCAAGGTGATAGATGGCGTTGTCCGGGCTGGGGACGGAGCTGTGGCCGCCGGAATTCCGCGATTCGAATTGAAAATCGACATAGACTTTTTCGCTGGCCTGGATTCCTGCGAGCAGGCGCTTGTCTTTGTCTTTTTCGAATTCACCGCCGTCAAGATTGATGCAATATTCAGCTTCCACCCAGTCGCGATGTTCCTTAAGCAGCCAGTCCACTCCGTTGAAGGAGCCGCCCTCTTCATCGGCGGTCAACGCGATAATCACATCGCGGTCCGGCCGATAGCCTTCCTTTTTCAGGCGGATGAAATTGGTAACCAGGATGGCGTCGCCTTCCTTCATGTCTTCGGTGCCGCGGCCGTAGAAGTAGCCGTCTTTCTCGATGAATTCGAAAGGATCGGTGGTCCAGTCGGAGCGGAGCGCTTCGACGACGTCCAGGTGGCCGATGAAAAGGATGGGCTTGCGTTTTCCTGTTCCGCGAAAACGGGCGACGAGATTTTTCTTGCGCTCGTTTGGCCCGGCGACCTTGATGTCGTCGGCGGAGAAACCACCGTCGCGCAAGCGTTTGGCCATGGCTTCGGCAGCGCTCGTGACATTGCCGACGGAGTCGGTGGTGTTGATCTCAATGAGCTGCTTGAAAATTTCGCGCGCCAATTGCTTCGTTTGATCCTGATCTTGAGCCCGGCCACCGGGCGCACAGCCTACGGCCAGACAAAGCGACAAGATCCAGCGTATCCCTCTTTGCATTGATTCTCCTCGGAAGGAAATGATTACGAAAACGGTTGCGGGCCTGCTGGCAATGCCGGTCGCGCCGACAGCGCAAGGCGCAGGCAGCGTGAAAGATGGGAAGCGGCCCAAAACAGCAGAATCATGCCGACCCCGCGGTCCAACAATAGGAACGCGACGAACGCGGTGAATACGACCAAGCCTGTTCGATCAGGCCTCATCAGTGGTGTGCCCAGACGGCTGTTTACAAAGCGGGCCAATTCTCGCGGCCATTTGAAAACCCAGTACAAGCCATAGATGGGAATCAAATGAAACCAGGCTGCGCGCAACGGCTTACTGGGATATGCGCCAGCGGTGGCTTGCGCCAGGACAACATGGTATTCGTAAACGCAAACGAGCCAGTAGACCAAGCTGATGAAATTCGCGAGAAAAAGATACAAAGGAGGAATGAGTAGAGGTTCCTTGGCAAGTTCCGGATGCAACGAAATCGCAATCATTTCCGCAATCAGCGTGGCGAGGCCCAGCAGATAGCCAATCCAGATGCGCGGAAACGGGGCCAACGCCCCAGGTTGCGCCTGCTGCCCTGGTGCTTCTCCTCCGGACCAATCCATTCTTCCCCCGATGAATGTGCCTTGCGAGGGTAACGGCCCGGCCGCTCCGGCGTCAAACCATTTGGGGCGGCCGTGTTGCATTGGAGGCGCGGGTTGCTTCGTCTTTCGTGACTTACTTAGACTGGCAAGGGTCTTACTTCGGAGGAAGAGATGAGTTCAGCCATGAAACGCGCTTCGCAGATTGTCCTGGGGCTGGCGATATTTGTCGCGGGAATCGCGGCCGGTTCGCTGCGCGCGCGCAGCACGCCGGTACAGAACCGCTTCGGCCAGCCAAAAACGGTGCTGCATGTGGTGGTGTACAAATTCAGAGATAATGTTTCGAATTACGACCGGGAAAAAGCGATCAACGGTATCAAGGATATGGCTGGAAAAATTCCGGGGATAAAGAATGTATGGTTGAAAACCTCTCGTAATCAGATCAAGGACTTCAGCGGCGTCTACGCCATCGAATTCACGAGCGCCGAAGCCGCCGCCGACTACGCCGAAAGCCCGGTGCATGAAGCATGGTCCAAAACGTGGCAGGAACAGCGAGAAAACAGTCTTTCCTTCCAGGTTTCCAACCCTTAGGCATTTGTCGAACTAGCTTTCGCGCGTGATTCCGTACCTTCGGCGGATCATGCGGTCCGCTGCGCTATCGGTCAACAGCCACTTGGCGCACTTCGCAAACGTAGCGAGCGATGTTACTCCGTAACGTGCTTTTGGCCGTGGCGCCTCAATGGCTTTCAGCATGATGCGCGCGCAATCCCCTGGAGTGGTCTTGGACTTTGCACGGGTGCTCGTCGCGCTTCCCAAGTAAGAAGCGTAGATCCTGGCGTAGGGGCCGCTCTTGAACTTTTCCTGGTACGTTTGCGCCATGTCCATGGCGGTATTCTGAATGTTGGTAACGATGTAGCCGGGCTGGATGAGAATGGTGTGGATGCCGAAGGGAAAGAGTTCATGACGCAACGCGTTGCTTAGAGCTTCGATGGCATGTTTCGAGGCGCTATAGGCAGCTTGCGTTGGCGGCGTCACAAAGCCGGAGACTGAGCTCATCATCAAGATGCGCCCTTTGCGGCGTTCGCGCATCTGGGGAAGGACAGCCTGGGTCACACGGATCACACCAAAAAAGTTGGTTTCGAATTGCCGTCGCCAGTCTTCCATGCGCAAGTCCTCGACAGTACCGACCTGGACAAACCCGGCATTGTTGATCAGCACATCGATTGCGCCCGCTTTCTGATAGACGGAAGCAACAGCGTTACGCACCGAGCCGTCGTCGCACACATCCATTTCCAGGCTTTCGAGCGGAAGTTTCTTCTGTTTTGCCAGAGCGTCGAGCTGCGCACGCTTCTCTGCCGAGCGCCCCGCGGCGAACACGCGGTAGCCTCGCTCGGCGAGCAACAGTGCCGCTGCCTTCCCCAATCCGTCTGTAGCACCGGTGATCAAAACCGTCTGGGTTCCACGCTCCGCGCTCATGCTGCCCCCTTTGGCGAGCGCTATCGTATCGCGAATTGGAACGGGTCGCGCGAAGCGTATCGGCGTCTCGTTTTCGGCACACTGACCGAGGCGCGCCTCTCTGATCCGATCAGGATTGGTAGACTATTTATGCTTCCTGCGTTCTAATCGCAGCGCTTGGGTGAGCATGCATGCCGGCGGACGACAAACTTTCCATCGCTGAGCCCGAAAAAAAGTGGCGGCTCGGCTTTTGGAGCTTGATCGCCACGCAATTCCAGGGCGCCTTCAATGAAAATGCCCTGAAATTTCTCGTCATCTACCTCATTCTTGCGGTTGAAAAAGACAAGGCACAGCGGGACCAGATGGAATTGCTGGTCGGCGTGCTCTTTGCGGCCCCCTTCATTCTCTTTTCGCTGACGGGCGGATACCTGGCGGACCGTTTCAGCAAACGGGCCGTCACCATCTGGACGAAAGTGTTTGAAGTCGGCGTCATGCTATTCGCCGCCGCGGCCCTCGTGGGACCCAATCTGAAATTGGCGCTGGCGGCGATCTTTCTGGTGTGCACGCAGGGAGCGCTTTTTGGGCCGTCCAAGTACGGTTTGCTGCCGGAAATTCTGCCGGAAGAAAGACTTTCGTGGGGCAACGGTGTCCTCGAACTCGGGACTTTTCTCGCCATCATCGTCGGGAGCGTGAGCGGTTCTTTTCTCGCTGAAGCTTTTCAGGGGCGCGAGATTTATTCGGGGGCGCTGCTACTCGGTTTTACGATTGTCGGCTTGGCCTGGAGCTTTGGGATCAGCCGCGTGCCCGCAGCGGACCCCGCGAAGAGATTCCATCTCACCTCTCTGATCGATGTTTGGTCGCCGATGAAAGTGATTCGTGGCGACCGTGTGCTGTGGCTGGCGGTGCTGGGCAATACCTACTTCTTTTTCGTCGCCGGGCTGCTGCAATTCAATATTTTCATTTACGGGCAAGACGTGCTGCACATCCGCTCCACGGAAGGCGGTTTCCTGCAAGCGGCGGTGGCCATCGGGATCGGTCTTGGCAGCTTCATTGCAGGGTATCTTTCGGGCGGAAAAATCGAGTATGGATTAATTCCTCTCGGCTCGCTGGGGATGACCGCTCTCGGGCTCTGCCTGGCGATCCCGGACTTGTCGTTTCGCGCCGTGCTACTGCTGCTGGCGGCATTGGGCTTCTTCGGAGGATTTTTCATTGTGCCGATCAGCGCGCTGATCCAGCACCAGCCGGAGGAAAACAAAAAGGGCGTCGTCATCGGCACAGCGAACTGGCTTTCTTTTGTGGGCATCGGTGCTGCCTCCGCTGTGTATTACGCCGCCACGCATTATGCCCACCTCACCCCGGCAGGGATTTTCTTCTGGTCGGCTCTCGCGACGCTCGGTTCTACAGCTTATTTGTTGTGGCTGCTGCCGGATTCGCTGCTACGCCTGATGCTGTGGATTGCCACGAATACGCTCTACCGCCTGGACGTCGTGGGGCGAGAGAACGTGCCGCCGCGTGGCGGAGCGTTGCTGACCCCCAATCATGTGTCCATGGCTGACGCGGTGCTTCTCATCGCGTCCATCGGGCGTCCGATTCGCTTCCTCATGTTCAAGGGCTCTTACCAGCATCCACTCGTGAAACCGTTCGCAAGGATCATGGGAGTGATTCCCATCGCCTCGGACCAAGGGCCACGCGAAATGATCCATTCCTTGCGGCTGGCCACGGATGCTCTGAAGAACGGCGAAATCGTTTGCATTTTTCCGGAAGGGCAGATGACGCGCATTGGCCAGATGCTGCCGTTTCGCCGAGGCATGGAGCGCATCATCAAAGGCGTCGACGTGCCCATCGTTCCCGTGAATCTGGACGGCGTGTGGGGCTCGATCTTCAGTTTTGCCGGCGGACGATTTCTTTGGAAATTTCCGAGGCAAATTCCTTACCCCGTGCGCGTCACCTTTGGAAAACCTCTACCACCGACGGCCACTTCGCAAGAAGTCCGCCGCGCCGTGCAGGATCTGGGCGCGGAGGCTTTCGCGCGGCGAAAGAAGCGCATGCACACGCTGCCCGAGTCGTTCATCTACTCTGCGCGGCGGCATCCCTTCCGCTTCGCCATGGCCGACGGGCAGAGGCCGAAGCTGAGCTGGTTTGCAGGGCTGGTGGGAGCGCTGGTGCTCGCACGCAGATTGCGAAAACATTGGCAAGGACAGGAGATGGTTGGGATCCTGCTTCCGCCGTCGGTTCCGGGCGCTTTGGTGAATTACGCCGCGATGCTGCTGGGCAAAGTGCCGGTAAACCTGAACTACACCGTTTCGAATGAAACGCTGGCTTCCTGCGCGCAGCAGTGCAACTTGAAAACGATCATCACGGCGCGAGTTTTTCTGGAGAAGGTCAAAATCCAGCCCCCCGGCGAAACGATCTTCATCGAGGACGTCGCCAAGGATGCCGGATTCGCTGAACGTGCCGCCGCGGCATTGGCTGCCGGCCTCTTGCCAGCCAAGATGGTTGCGAAATTCGCGGGTTGCGATCACCGGGCCTCCCTAGATGACATCGCCACGATTATTTTTTCCAGCGGCTCGACGGGCGACCCGAAAGGCGTCATCCTCACGCACTACAACATTGCTTCGAACGTAGAGCAGCTCAACCAGGTTTTTATGTTGCACGCCGATGATCGCATCATGGGCATACTTCCGTTCTTTCATTCCTTCGGTTTTACGGGCACGCTCTGTTTGCCTGCTGCCACCGGCATCGGAGTCGTCTTTCATCCGAATCCGCTCGATTCGCGCGTCATCGGCGCCCTGGTCAACAAGTACGCGGTCACCATGCTTCTCGCCACGCCGACGTTTTTGAATGCCTACACACGCCGGTGCACTCCGGAAGATTTCGGAAGCTTGCGTTTCGTTATGGCGGGCGCGGAAAAATTGCCTGATCGCATCTCGCTGGCTTTTGAAGATCGGTTTGGCATTCGCCCGCACGAAGGCTATGGCTGCACCGAATGTTCGCCGGCGGTCACCGTGAACACCATCGATTTTCGGGCCGCATCCTTCCGCCAGGTTGGGGCGAAGCGCGGCAGCATCGGGCACCCTTTGCCCGGAATCTCCGTGAAAATTGTGGACCCCGATACCTTGCAACCGGTGGGCGCGGATGAGCCAGGCCTGCTGCTCGTGCGCGGCCCGAACATCATGCTCGGCTACCTCAACAAGCCGGAGAAAACCGCCGAAGTTCTCCGCGACGGATGGTACAACACCGGAGACGTCGCGCGAATGGACGAAGATGGGTTTATTCGCATCACTGACCGCTTGAGCCGCTTCAGCAAAATAGGCGGCGAGATGGTGCCGCACATCAGAGTCGAGGACCTCCTGCAGGAACTGGCGGGTGCCACGGAACAGACTTTTGTCGTCACCGCAGTGCCCGATGAGAAGAAGGGCGAGCGCCTCGTCGTGCTGCACACGCTGGATGAGCCTAAGTTGGAAGAATGCCTTGAAAAATTGGGAAAGAGCGACCTGCCGGCGCTGTGGCGGCCGCGCAAGGACCAGTTCGTGCGCATCGAGAATCTTCCGTACCTCGGCACAGGAAAACTCGATCTGCGCAAGGCGCGCGGATTGGCGCTGGAGATGACGCAACGCACGCTCCACGAATAGCTGGATATGGGCCAGCGATGAGGAACGCGCTATGACAGAGGCCGAAAACTCCAGCCAACGGCGCGGCCTGCTCCTGCGCTTTCTCGTGGCCGGAACGGTCCTCGCGCTCTGGTTTTGGACGCAGTCACTGATCGGCGCGCGAACCGCTCCCGCATCTGGCATCGGCGACGCGCTCCACAACCTGACCGCCGGACTCAATTCCTATTTGGCTCAAAGCACGAGGGCGGCCAACGCGCTGCTCATCATGAGCTCTGCGTTGATCGACGCCCTTGGCTTATTCCTTGTGGGAAGCTGGCTCTTCGGCGGAAGCGTTCGCCCGTTTCTCGGATTGTTCCTGCTAATGACCCTGCGCCAAGTCATGCAGGCGATCTGCACGTTGCCTCCGCCACCCAACATGATCTGGCACTACCCGGGATTTCCCTCGATGTTGGTGACCTATCACGTGGCCAACGATTTTTTCTTCTCCGGGCATACAGCCATTGCGGTCTTCGGCGCGATTGAGCTATCCCGCTTGCAGCGAAATTGGGTCACAGCTGGCGCTGTCCTGCTCGTTTTTTTCGAGGTGGCTACCGTCCTGATCTTGCGCGCACATTACACCATGGATGTATTTACCGGAATCGTCGCGGCGTTTTGTGTGACCCATCTAAGCGAGCGGATTTCTCCCCGCCTCGATCAACTGATCACCGCCAAACCGTGATCCCCTTGATTTCCCGGCAGTAAAGAGTTCGCTTCACGCAACCAACGGCAGGTAACTGAACTATTTGTAATTGTTTTGCCTTGACCTCGCCTCTTCACTGTAAGACACTCGCGACAACGAGTGGTCCACACCTGGGCGCCAGGGGCCAGATCCAGCTTCATACCATTCAGAAGGCCCTGCGCGCAAATGGGGAAATTTGTGTCCATTCGCCGGCGCATCCACATGTCTCTCTGCACATTCCTCATTCTGTCATTGTTGTTTCCCGGTCAGGGAACCAAGGCCGCCCAGAGGTCCGGTTCACCAGCGCAGTCCGGAGGGGGACAAGCCGCAATCACCCGGTTGATCGTGACTGTTCGTGAGGAGGGCGGCGCAACCTTCAGTGGCCTTGCGACCATAACCTTGCAGCATCTCGACAGCCCGGTCTTCTCCACAGGGACGACGATGGGTGGCCAGGCAATTTTTGACGGTCTGGGCCCTGGCGAATACACGATCATCGTTTCCGCTCCCGGATATCTGGCGGCCACTGAGCGAATAAACCTGACCCATGGGAGCGAGAGCGAGCAGGCATACATCGTACTCAAACGAGATTCTGGCTCATCCACGGTATCCGCGCCACACGGTCCGCCGGCACTCTCACCAAAATTGCAGAAGGAGCTCAGCAAAGCCGTCGAGGCGCTGCAAACGAACAGGCTTGAGGATGCTCAAAAACATCTTGACGCCGCGTATCGGCTAGCACCGGGAAATCCAGAGGTAAACTACATCCGGGGATTGCTCGCGGATCGCCAAGGAAACCTGGCCTCCGCTCGATCGAGTTGGGAGAAAACTCTGTCGCTTGACCCCAAGCACGGCTTGGCGCTGCAAGCCCTTGCCACGATCCTGGCGCGCATGGGGGATTACCCCGCAGCCCAGGGATATCTGGAGCGCGCCCTTCAGGTTGATTCGAATTCGTGGCGTACTCATGAGTTGCTATCCATTGTCTGTTTTCGTCAGGCCAATTATGCGGAGGCGGTGAGCCATGCGGAACGCAGCCTTGAATTAGGCAAAAATCTTGCGAATGGCGCAAGACTGCCACTTGCGGAGTCGCTGCTTGGGCAAAACCAAACTGCGTCTGCGATGGGAGTTTTGCATGCATTCCTGGGGGCCAATCCTCCCCAGGCTCAGGCAGCGATAGCAAACAAACTGCTTCAAAAACTGAGCAACCCGGCGCCACTTCCATCCATGCCTGTGGGGACCAACTCGACGGCCGCGACGGAAACGGCAGGCCTTCCGGAACTGCCCCTCTTGAAGCCCGAACTGCCCAAGTGGCTTCCCGCAAACGTGGATGAGTTCCCGCCTGCGGTAGAACCCGGCGTTGCGTGCCCGTTGCAGGAGATCCTTGAGGGCACGGCAAATCACGTTCATGAGTTCATGAAGAGCGTTGACCGTATCACTGCAACAGAACTTCTCGACCACCAAATCGTGAATGACTGGGGATTCGCGATCCGTGAGGAGAAGCGATCCTTCAATTATGTCGTATCCATCTCGGAAGTACGCCCCGGCTATCTAAGCGTCGAGGAATATAGAAATGGGACGAGAGACCTTCGTGTGTTTCCGGACTCGATTGCCACGACTGGTCTTCCCGCGGCGGTGTTGGTTTTTCATCCCTACTATCGCGACGACTATGAGATGCGTTGCGAAGGATTGGGACGATGGAAGGGCCGCCATGCCTGGCAAATTCACTTTTCTCAAAAACCAAGCAGGCCGAGCCGGTTGAGGGGTTACCGTGATGCGGTCGGAGGTCCGCTCACTCTCCTTGCGCTTAAAGGCCGGGCGTGGATCCAGGAGAACGATCTTCAAGTCGTCCGCATCGAGACTGATTTACAAGCTCCGCTACCGGAGATCAAGCTTCTGTCAGAACATGTGGATATCGAGTTTGGCCCCGTCACGTTCCGCAAGAAGGGAGAAAGCATGTGGCTGCCGATGACCGCGAATATTTACCTGGACCTGAGAGGCCGCCGCATCCGCCGGATCAATGTCTTCAACAATTATCTGCTCTTCTCCGTAGATGAAAGGCAAAACATCTCGGCGCCCAAGGAAATAAGCGCAACCGGTGACGCAGCGCGCCCTGCAGTGGGGCTGACTCGACCAAGATGAAGTCGGATCGCCGCAGCCATGTGGGTGGGCAAACAATCTTCCCACGACGCATGCCTTCCGGTCCGGCGCGCTGCTAAAATGACTCTGATCCCGTAGGTACCTTTCGCGGCACGGTAGCACGTCCCTTAACGTGACGCATTGTGTGTGCTCTACAGCATTGCCGTTGTGTCTCCTTCGCCGCAGTGCTACGGTTCCTCCAACGTCTCTGGAGGTATTCCGGTGCTAACATTCCTACGAAGAAGTCTGCAGCCGATTCTTCTCGCGGCGGCCTTGCTCTTCTCTACTATTCATTTGCAGGCGCAAGAAAAACAAACTTCACCCGGGACTCTCAAGATCGGCTTTCTCCTGGATTCTTTGAAAATTGAACGTTGGCAGACCGATCTCGACAGGTTTCAGAAACGTGCGGCCGAGTTAGGAGCGGAAGTGCTCGCTGAAACGGCGGAGGGCGACGATGAGTTGCAGTTGCGGCAAGCGCAAAAGCTGTTGGCTTCCGGCGTCAAAGCTCTGGTTCTCGTGCCTCACGACGCCGAAAAAGCGGTACGCATCGTCAGCGCCGCAAAGGCAAGACAAGTGCCGCTGCTCTGTTACGAGCGCCTGATCCGCAACCCGGACGTTACTCTCTATATCGGGGTCGACGCTTCGGCTGTCGGTTACCTGCAAGCATTTTCTCTGACTCAGCGCGCTCCCAAGGGAAATTACGTCTTGATCGGAGGTTCTCCCTCGGATAGCAACGCGAAAATTCTCCACGAGGCGCAAATGAGAGTCCTGAAGCCGATGGTGGATCGCGGCGACATCAAAATTGTCTCGGACACCTGGAGCAAGGACTGGGACCCGTCGGAAGCCTACGCGCACATGACCGCGGCGATCGAATCCGCCAAAGGAGAGATCGCCGCCGTCGTAGCTTCGAATGACGGCACAGCAGGAGGCGCAATCCAGGCGCTTGACGAACACAAACTTGCTGGAAAGGTTCTCGTCTCGGGCCAGGACGCCGATCTGGCTGCGATCATTCGCATTCTCGATGGCACACAGACCATGACCGTTTACAAGCCGCTCGGATCACAGGCAAAACTGGCCGCGGAAGCCGCCGTGGGATTGGCCAAGGGAGAGGCCGTCAAGACCACCGCTTCCATGGCCCTCGGCAACAAGTCCATTCCCGCAATCCTCTTGGATCCTGTCACGGTGACAAAGGCCAACGTCAAACAAACCGTTATCAAGGACGGCTTCCAGAATCTCGAAACGATTCAGAAGAGTTTGCCGAAGGAGAAGTGGCCCCAGTAGGTTCGAATCCGGGGGGGCACGAGGCCGTCTATTTCAGGCCCCAGAACGTGGCATCTGGTTTCACCAGTTCGAAACCCGCGTCCCAGGCCTCATGGCTGCGCCAGACAACCTCAGCATCCGCTTTGCGGCCCGATTCGGGATGGACCAACCTTACAAGCTTGTGGAGCGGCAGGTCCGCTCCCACGACCGCCATGCAGCCGGAGTGGCTCACGTCCACCGTGACGGCGTTGGCGCGCTCCTTGGCTCCGCCATGCTCCCACTCTACCAGGAGCTTCACGCGCGAAATGATGCGCTTGTGACTTCGGAGTCTTTCCCATCGTTCTTGTAAGGCGGCGTCAGCAGTGTTTGAGGCGAGTTTGATGGCCATTGGATACCTCTCTGCGGAAGTTGTACCGGGCCCAGGGGGGTCGACACCTAAACCTAGTCCTTCGATTTGCTGGGGTCAATAGTACTTTTTCAAAAGACTCGTGCGAGTCACCTGCGACTCCCGAAAATCGCAAATTCGCTGCGTAAACAGAAAAGGCCGGTCTGATTGATCAGACCGGCCTTTTCTAATTTAATCCCGGCGGTGACCTACGTTCCCACACAGTTGCCCGTGCAGTATCATCGGCCCGGCGAGGCTTAACTTCCGTGTTCGGGATGGGAACGGGTGTGACCCTCGCGGTATGACCACCGGAAACTCGATGCCAAGCTTAACTTCCGTGTTCGGGATGGGAACGGGTGTGACCCTCGCGGTATGACCACCGGAAACTCGAAACTCGCGAACGGATTCCTGAGCTCATCCCGAGCCAAGGATCGCGAGTGCGACAACAGAGATTATGTGCGGTCGTAAAACGACCGACAATTGGCTGGCATTACAAGTTCGACTCCAGGTCGAACAACACTGTGCAGAAAAGGCGTAACTAGCCTGTGACTCTTGCGAGTCACATCTGCGCTTCCTCAAAGACGGTTTGAGAAAGTTTTATGATTAAGCCGAACGGGCGATTAGTACTGGTCAGCTTCACGCATTACTGCGCTTCTACCTCCAGCCTATCAAAGTCGTAGTCTTCGACTGCCCTTCATAGGTCTTAAACCTTGGGAGAACTTATCTTAGGGCGAGCTTCTTGCTTAGATGCATTCAGCAATTATCTCTTCCAGACTTCGCTACCGAGCGATGCCCCTGGCGGGACAGCTCGTACACAAGAGGTCTGTTCATCCCGG
>WNEZ01000127.1_pt1 | contig 63103 bp, 65 predicted proteins | sample 5400521 | NCBI WGS metagenome assembly WNEZ01 (sample SAMN13153339, study PRJNA577476) | soil metagenome | isolation source: 120 cm saprolite under Douglas fir tree site 2 hole 1 replicate 1 | place: USA:California | collected 2015-04-18
ATTGACCCGCTGCTCTTCAGCCCCGCCGAGGTGTGGCTCACGAGCGTCGCGAGCGGCAAGACGTACCACGCGGGGCGTCTGAACCCCGAGGTGCTGCGCCAGTCGCTCGACGAGAGCTGAACCGTCTCGGCATCTTCTCCCCCACCCCAAGGAGCGATCCCATGCCGCGTCCGTTGCCGAGCCTCGTTCCCCTATGCGCCCTCCTCGCTGTGGCCGCCTGCTCGCGGCCGGCGCCGCCGCCGCTGGCCGCCCCTCCGGGCGTCGGCTGGGTGCTCGTGCTGCTCTACAACCAGCCCAAGGACACTGCGGCCTTCGAGAAGTACTACGCAGAAAAGCATGTGCCGCTGTTTGCCTCCCACGCGCAGGAGATCGGGGTCACGCGCGTCGACCTCGTAAAGTTCGCGCCCGGCGCCGATGGCAAGCCAGCGCCGGTCTACCGCGCAGCCGACCTGCGCTGGGACTCGCAGGACGCGATGGACAGGGGCCGCGCCACCGCGGGCTTCAAGGCGGTAGCGGCGGACCTCGCGAATTTCGCGACCGGTGGGTACACGCTCCTCGTCGGGCGCAAGGCCAACTAGCGGACCGTGAAGGTCGCGATCCTCGCCGCGCGGCAGGGCTGGCACACCGACGAGCTCTGCCGCGCGCTCGCCGAGCGGGGGCACGCCGGGCAGGTGCTCCCCTACGACGCACTGGTGACACACCTCGGCGGGGCGCGGCCCGCCGTGACCGCGGCCGGCGAGGATCTCACTCGCTGCGCCGCGGTGCTGGCGCGCATCATCCCGGCCGGCTCGCTCGAGCAGATCATCCTCCGCGTGGACACGCTGCACGCGCTCGAGGAGCGCGGCATCCCCGTGATCAACCCGCCGCGCGCGATCGAGCGGACGGTCGACAAGCTGTGGACATCGGCGATTCTCGAGCGGGCCGGACTGCGCGTGCCCGAGACGGTGGTGTGCGAGAGTTTCGGCGCGGCGGTGACGGCATTTCAAGCCCTCGGCGACGTGATCGTGAAGCCGCTGTTCGGCTCGATGGGCCTCGGCATGGTGCGGGTGAGCGACGAGGCGATGGCGTTCCGCGTGTTCCGCACGCTGGAGACGCTGCGGGGCGTATATTACCTTCAGCGGGCGATCGACCACGAGGGCTGCGATTGGCGGGCCTTCGTGGTGGGCGGCCGCGTGATCGGCGCGATCGAGCGCCGCGCGCCCGGGTGGAAGACCAACCTCGCGCGGGGTGGGCAGGCGCGTGCGGTGACGCTCGCTCCGGAACCGATGCAGTTGGCCCTCGCCGCCGCCCACGCGGTCGGGGCCGAGTACGCCGGGGTCGATCTCCTCCCCGCCCGCGACGGCACGGTCTACGTAGTCGAGGTGAATGGGATCCCGGGATGGCGCGGCCTGCAGGAAGCGACGTCCATCGACGTCGCCGGAGGGATCGTCGAGCATCTCGTCGGGCGCGTGGCGCGGCGGTGAGCGGCGCGCCGGCGGCGGCGGATGTGGCCGCCGCCGCCCAGCTCGCGTGCCTGCTCGAGGCGAGCGCCCCGAAGCCGGGCAACGTCTCCCCCCACGCCTCCTTCCGCGACGCCACGTACGAGGACTTCCTCGCGAGCGCCGCGGCGATCGGGCCGGCCTTCCTGGCGGCCGGGGAGCGCCCCCTCGGCGCCACGATCCGCGCGGCCGTGGAGGCGACGGCCCGATGGGCGCCTTCCAACACCAATCTCGGCCTGGTTTTGCTGCTCGCCCCCCTCGCGCGCGCGGCGCTGCGCGCAGGCGAGGCGCTGCAGTCGCGCGTCGCGGCCACGCTGGCCGAGACGACCGTGGCGGATGCCCGGGACACCTACTTGGCCATGCGCGTCGCCGCCCCCGCCGGCCTGGGTCGGGTGGGCGAGCAGGATGTAGCAGGCACGCCCACGCAGACGTTGCGCGACGTCATGGTACTCGCCGTCGGCCGGGACGCCATCGCGCGCGAGTACGCGACGGACTTCCGGACCACGTTTGAGATCGGTGCGCCGGCGCTGCGGCGCGCCCTCGCCGACGACCTCCCCTGGCGGGACGCGGTGGTCGAGGCCTATCTCACGCTGCTCGCGACCGCCGCGGACACGCACATCGCGCGCAAGCTCGGGCTCGCCGCCGCCATCACTGTGCAGCAGCGCGGCCGCGCCGTGCTGGCCGCCGGTGGCGTCCGCACCACGGCAGGACGCGAGGCGATCGCCGCGCTCGACCGCGAGCTGCGCGACGACGCCCACACCTTGAATCCCGGCGCCACCGCCGACCTGTGCGGGGCGGCAGTCTACGCGGTGCTGCTCGAAGGAGGCTGGCGTGGGCGCGCGTAAGGAATTCAAAGTCGCCGTGTCGAAGGACAATTTCGTGTTCGCGGCGGCCCACTTCATCACGTTCCCCGGGCATCGCTGCGAGACGCTGCACGGCCACAATTACCGCACCCGCGTCGTCGTGGAGGGCGGGCTCAACGCCGAAGCGCATTTCGTGCTCGATTTCGGCGAGCTCAAGCAGCTGGTGAAGCGGCTCACCGACGAGATCGACCACAAGGTCTTGCTGCCGCTCGAGAATCCGAAAGTGCAGGTGCGCGAAACGGGCGACACCGTGAGCGTCGCCGTGGCAGGGAAGCCCCGCTACGTCTTTCCCCGGGGCGACTGCGCGCTCCTCCCCCTGCCCAACACAACCGTCGAGATGCTGGCGCAATACCTCGCCCGCCGCGTGCGCGAGGCGCTCGCCGCGTCCGGCGCGGTCGCGCTCACGAGCGTGGAAGTCGAAGTGGAGGAGAGCGTCGGGCAGTCCGCGACCTATCGCGAGTCGCTCGGGTGACGCCGGGGCCCGGGCAGCGGGCGGCGCCGCACGGCCTCGAGGTCGTCCCGCGTCAGCCCGCTCGTGTGCAGCGCCGTCGCCACGAGCACCCCGTCGAGCCCGAGGTCGGCAAGCCGCTCGAGCTCCCTTCGGCTCGCGACCCCGCCGCCCACCAGCAGCTCCGCGTCGGGGTGGGCGCGCCGCAGGGCCGCCACGAGCCCCGGGTCCACGCCGCGCCCGCCCCCCACCCGGGCGAGATCGAGGACCAGGATGCCCCCGGCCCCCGCCTCCACGGCCGCGCCCGCGAGCGCGAGCGGAGTGAGCGCGGTGCTGCCTCCGAGGGCCCGGGAGCGCGACAGCGGGGCGCCGCGCACGAGATCGAGCGAGAACACGACGCGCTCCGCACCGAGCGCGCGGACCACGGCCTCGAGCGCGGCGAACGAGGGCAGCGTTTCGAGGCCGACCACGACGCGAGCCGCGCCCGCCGCGGCGAGGGCGCGCGCCCCCCGCGGGTCCGCCACGCCTGCGTCCACGAGGAGCCGGCAGCCGAGCGCGGCGAGTTGGCCGAGCAGGGCGTGTTGCACGACGCCGCCCGTGATCGCGTCCAGGTCAGCCACGTAGCATTCGTCGCAGCCGAGCACGTCGCGGAACGCGCGCGCCAGCGCGAGTGGATCGCCGGCTCCCTGCCCGGCGACGAGCACCGACTGGACCGGTGCATACGCCTCGCGCCGACCGCCGCGCGCGAGCACCGCCTGCCCGCCGGCGAGGTCGAGCACGGGTATCACGCGCAGGCGGCCCCCGGGCCCGACGTCCGGGCGTGAGCGGAGTGCTGGGGTGGGACATCGGCGGCGTGAACACGAAGGGCGCGCGTGTGGCAGACGCGCGCGTGCTCAGCGCTCGGGCCGCTCCCTACGAACTGCAGCGCGACCCCGCGGCCCTCGCGCCGCTCCTCTCCCGGCTGGCGCACGAGCTCGGCGCCCGTCCCGACGACGCGCACGCCGTGACGATGACGGCCGAGCTGTCGCAGCTGTTCCGGACCAAGCGCGAGGGTGTGGGGTTCGTGCTGGACGCCGTGGCGGGGGCGTTCCCGGACGCGAGCGTGCGGGTCTGGAGCGTCGACGCCCGCTGGCTCACCCCGGCCGAAGCGCGGCGCGCGCCGCTCGCGGTGGCGGCCGCCAACTGGGCCGCGACGGCCCACGTCGTGGGGCGCACGGTGCCCGACTGCGTACTCATCGACGTCGGCTCGACCACGAGCGACGTGATTCCGATCGTGCGGGGCATCCCCGCCGCCCGCGGCCGGAGCGACGTGGAGCGCTTGCGGGAGGGGGAGCTCGTCTACACGGGTGCGCTGCGCACCCCGGTCGAGGCGATCGCGCCGAGCGTGCCCGTGGGCGGCCGGCCGACCGGAGTCGCGGCGGAAGGCTTCGCGCTCGCGGGCGATGTACACCTGTGGCGCGGCCAACTCGCCCCGGCCGACTATACGGTCCGCACGCCGGACGGGCGCCCCGCGACCAAGCAGTTCGCCGCGGAGCGCCTCGCGCGGATCGTGTGCGCCGACCGCGAGCTGCTCGACGATCACGCGATCGACGCCATCGCGGACGCGCTCTGGGACGCCCAGGTGACGCGGATTCGCGAGGCGGTGGACCGCGTGCAGGCGGGCCGCCCGCGCCTGGTGCAGGCCGTCGTCACCGGCCTCGGCGAGTTCCTCGCCGCGGAAGCGGGGCGCCGCGCCGGGCTCCGCGTGGTGCATCTGTCCGACTCCCTCGGCCCCGCCGCGCGGCATGCGCCCGCCGCGGCGGTAGCCCTGCTCTTCCCCGCATGACGAGCGCGACTCCCGCAGTGCACACGGTGGTCAAGGTGGGCGGCGGCTTGCTCGCCAAGGCCGGCGCCTTCGAGCTCGTCATCGAAGCGCTCACCGCCTTCCGCCCGGGTCGCCGTCTCGTGATCGTGCCGGGCGGCGGGCCGTTCGCCGACGCCGTCCGCCAGATGTTCAAGCGCGTGAAGATCGGCGACGACGCGGCGCATTGGATGGCCATCCTCGGGATGGACCAGTACGGCCTCGCCCTCGCGGCTCGCATCCCGGATGCCACGCTGGTCGACACGCCGGCGGGGGTCGCGGCGGCGCTCGAGGCCGGCCGTCTGCCCGTGCTCGCGCCCTATCGCTGGCTCCGCGCGGCGGACCCGCTGCCGCACTCGTGGGAGGTGACGAGCGACAGCATCGCCGCCTGGGTGGCCGGCGCGCTCGCGGCCCGCCGCGTGGTGCTGATCAAGCCGGCCCACTGGGACCACGGCAAGGTCGTCGACGCGTATTTCCTGCGCGCGCTGCCGCGCGGGGTCGAACACCTGATCGTCACGCTGGACGACCTGGGCCAGCTCGACGTCGCGCTACGAGAAGACCCCGACCGGGACGTGGGGCGCCGTGCGGGCCAGGGCGCCTAGCGCCGCCACTCGCACCTCCGACACCCGGCCGCTCCGCCCGCCGCGACATGCGGCCCGCCGCACGCCCACCAAGTCCGCGCCGAGCGCGCGCGCGATCGCGAAATCGGGGCCCCGGAGGCTGCCGGCGAGCGCTGCGAACAGCCCCGCCGCGTGGGCCGCGTCGACCCACGCGCCCACCGCGTCCGGCGACTCGAGCGCGAACAGGGGCGTATCTTTGTACGCCGTATCGAGCAGCACCCCCGCTGCACCGAGCTCCGCGGCGACGGCCACGAGCCGCCCCGGCGCGAGGCTCGCGACGCGGCGCCAATCCGCATACGCCACGAGGACGACACCGGTGTCCAGCCCCGCCCCGCGCTGCGCCGCGGCCCCGAGCTCGAGCGCCCGCGCTGTGCCGGTGACGCCCGCGAAGCCGATCTTCACGAACGCGAGGCCGACGCCCGCCACCGCCCGCACCGCGCGCTCCGTCACGCCGGTCTGTCGGGCGTCGCCCAGCGCCGCACTCAGGGGCCGCGCCGTGCCCACGGTCAAGCGGATCGCGGCGAGGGCACCAGCGCCCACGGGTCCGAGCGCCCCGCGCCCCGGATCCTTGGCGTCGATCACATCCGCCCCCCCCGCGAGCGCGGCCCGCGCGTCGGCCGGTCCCGCGACGCTCACCAGCAGCCGCATACCCACCCGCTCCCTTGTGGCTATCGCGAAGCCGCCGATAGGTTAGGCTTCCGGAGACGCGATGTCAAAACGACAGCCGAGTGCCGCGCCACAGCCCGTGGACGCTCCAGCGCCGACCCTAGCCGAGAGCCCTTCGCTCGTGGGGAAAGTCGTGCTCGTCACCGGCGCCTCGCGCGGTATCGGCCGGGTCATCGCGCTCGCGTGCGCCGAGGCAGGCGCGGACGTGGCGATCACCTATCGGACGAGCGCGCAGGGTGCGGCCGAGGTCGCGGCCGCGGTCACGGCGCTCGGACGCGGCGCTCAGGTGCTGCAGGCGGACACGGGGAATCCGCGCGATGTGGAGCGGCTGGCCCGGGACGCCCACGCAGCGTTCGGCCGGATCGACGTGTGGATCAACAACGCCGGCGTCGACGTTCTCACCGGTAGCACCGCGCGAGCGCCGCGCCTGGAGAAGCTCGACCTCTTGCTGGCCGTCGACCTGCGAGGGACGGTCCTCGCGTCCTGGGCCGCCGTCGAGCTGATGCGGGGGCAGGCGAGCGGCGGGGTGATCCTGAACATGTCGTGGGACCATGTCCTCACGGGCGGTATGAAGGGCGAATACGCCCAGATGTTCTGCGCCGCGAAGGGGGGCGTGTACTCCTTCAGTCGCGCGCTCGCCCACGCCGTCGCACCCCACATTCGCGTGAACGTCCTCGGCCCCGGATGGGTGGAGACGGCCTACGGCGCCGGGCTCGACCCCGCGATCAAGGAGCGCATAACCGCCTCGATCCCGCTCGGGCGGTGGGGCACCCCCGCCGACGTTGCTCATGCGGCGGTGTACCTCGCGTCCGACGCGGCCGCGTACGTGACCGGCCAGATGCTCTCGATCAACGGCGGGGCGGTGGTCTAGCCCCCGACTAAGGAGACGCCATGGCAGCGAAAGAGCCCACCTATTCCGACGCGCAGATCGAGGCGCAGCTCAAAGACATTCCCGGTTGGTGGTACGAGGACGGCTGGATCCGTCGCACCTACAAGACGGACGGCTGGCCCACCACGCTCATGCTCGTCAACGCCATCGGCTACGTCGCTGAGGCGGCGTACCACCACCCCGACCTGTCCGTCACCTGGGGACGGGTCATCGTGAAGCTCCAGAATCACGCGGCGGGTGGCATCACGGCCAAGGATTTCGAGCTGGCGCGCAAGATCGAGGAGACGGTGCTGTGGCGCCCGAAGGGCGGGGCGCTCGAGGGCACACCGAACAAGTTCGTGCGGGCGGGCGACCCGCGGTGACGGGGGGAGCGGCGGGGCGCACGCCGCGCCGCGTGGTGTTCGTCACCGGGAAGCTCGCGGAGCCCGCGCTGCGCCGCACGGTGCGCGAGATGGAGCCGGCGTTCGCCTGGGAGGTGGCGGTCCTCAAGATCACGGTCGCGGCCCTGATGACGACGTCGTGGATCGCGCGCTTCCTCGAAGTCCCGCCGGACACAGACCTCGTCCTCCTCCCCGGCCTGTGCGAGGGTGACCCCGCGGTCGTGGCCGAGAAGGTCAACGTGCCAGTCGAGAAGGGCCCCAAGGACCTGCGCCAGATCCCAGAGTACTTCGGCCGCGCCGCGGCGGCCCGGGACTACGGCGCCTACGACATCGAGATCGTGGCGGAGGTGAACAACGCGCCCCGCCTCACCCGTCCCGCGATCCGGCGCGAGGCGGAGCACTACCGCGCGAGCGGCGCCGACCTGATCGACATCGGCTGCACGCCGGGACGCGTCTTCGCCGAGCTGGCCGACGTGGTGCGGGAACTCGTGGACCTGGGGATGCGGGTGAGCATCGACTCGTTCGACCCCGAGGAGATCCGCATCGCGGTCGCGGCGGGGGCCGAGCTGGTGCTCAGCGTGAACCGCGCCAACCTCGAAGTCGCGCGCGACCTGGCGGGCACGGCAACGCGCGTGGTCGCGATCCCCGACTTCGGCCAGGGGCTCGAAACGCTCGAGCCCAGCGTCGCCGCGCTCGAGGCGTGGGGCGTGCGCTACTTGATCGACCCGATTATCGAGCCGATCGGGTTCGGGTTCACGCGCTCGCTCGAACGCTATGCGGAGACGCGCCGGCGCTATCCCGCGGCGCCGCTGTTCATGGGGATCGGGAACATCACCGAGCTCACCGCGGCCGACACCACGGGGGTGAACGCGCTGCTCCTCGCGATGTGCCAGGAGCTCGGCGTGCGGGCCGTCCTCACGACCGAGGTGATCCCCTGGGCCCGCGGCGCCGTCCGCGAGATCGACGTTGCGCGACGGCTCATGTACCACGCCGTCACCCAGCAGACGCTTCCCAAAGGAGTGGACGATCGGCTGGTCACGCTCAAGGACCCGGCGATCCTCGCGTACACCGAGGCGGAGTTACGCGAGCTCCAGGCCGCGATCACGGATCCCAACTTCCGCATCTTCACCGACCGCGAGGCGATCACCGTACTCAACAGCGAGAAGTTCGTCCGCGGCACGGAGATCCACGACATCTTCGCCCAGCTCGAGGTAGACGAGGCGACGCACGCCTTCTACTTGGGCCGCGAGCTGATGAAGGCCAAGCTCGCCATCACCCTGGGGAAGACGTATCGCCAGGAGGGGGCGCTGCAATGGGGCTACCTCACCCCACCGGATGACCGCGGCCCCGAGCATGTGACGCTGACGCAGCGCTCGACCCGCGCCCGCCAGCGAGCGCGCCGCGCCAAGGACGGCCGGTGAGCGACCCGGGGCCGCTCGTCGAAGAGCTGCTTCCCGCTCCCGATCCGCTCGACAGCTGCGCGCGCTGCGCGGACCTGCCGTTCCTCCTCTTCCTCGACAGCGCCAGCGACCCCTCGCATCTCGGGCGCCATTCGTTTCTCGCCGCCGATCCGCCCACGGCGGTGCGCGCGAAGGGCCTGCTCGCTCAGCAACTCGTCGCCGGCCGCTGGATGCGCGTCGCCGCGGACCCGCTGGCGCACGCCCGGGCTCTGCTCGAGCCGCACGCGCGGCCGCCCATCGCCGGGCTGCCCCCGTTCCAAGGTGGCGTGGCCGGCTACGTCGGCTACGATTGGGGCGCGATGCTCGAGCGGGTCCCGCGGGCGCGCTACGACGACCTCGCCGTGCCGGACGTGCTGCTCGGTCTGTACGACTGGGTGATCGCATGGGATCACGCGGCGGGGCGCGCCTGGGTGATCTCGACGGGGCTCCCCGACACCGGTGCGGCCCAAAGGCGTCGCGCCGTCCGTCGGCTCGCTTTCGTGCGCGACCGCCTGGCGCGCGCGCCCAGCGCGGTCCCGGCCGAGGTCGCCCGACACCGTCCCGAGCGCCCGGAGCGCTCCGCTCCCTCCTACCCTGTCCCGGACGCCCCCGGCGTTCGCTCCAACTTCCCGCGTGGCGGGTACTTGGACGCCGTCGCTCGCGTGATTGAGTACATCTGCGCCGGCGACATCTTCCAGGCCAACCTGTCGCAGCGGCTCGAGGCCCCGCTCGACGGGACGCCCCTGGAATTGTATCGCCGGCTCCGGGCCTGCAACCCGGCGCCGTTCGCGGCGTTCCTCGATTTTGGCGAGCTGGCGGTGGCGAGCTCGTCCCCCGAGCGGTTCCTGCGCGTCGCGCCGGGCGGGCAGGTGGAGACGCGGCCCATCAAGGGGACCCGACCCCGCGGGCTCGGCCCCGAGCACGACGCTGCGCTCGCCCTCGCCTTGGCGGAGAGCGAGAAGGACCGGGCGGAGAACGTCATGATCGTGGATCTGCTGCGCAACGACCTGTCCCGGGTGTGCCGTCCCGGCACGGTCCGGGTCCCCGAGCTGTTCGCGCTCGAGCACTACGCCACCGTGCATCACCTCGTCTCGACCGTCGTAGGCGAGCTCGCGCCCGAGCACGACGCGGTGGATCTGTTGCGGGCGGCGTTCCCCGGCGGCTCGATCACCGGCGCGCCGAAAGTGCGGGCGATGCAGATCATTGCGGAGCTCGAGCCCACGCAGCGCGCGGTGTACTGCGGCGCCATCGGCTACCTGAGCACGAGCGGCGCGCTCGACACGAGCATCGTGATCCGCACGTGCCTCGTGCGCGGGCGCGACGTGTACTTTCAGGTCGGCGGCGGCATCGTGGCCGATTCCGATCCCGACGAGGAGTACCGCGAGACGCTCGACAAGGCGCGCGGGCTCATTGCTGCGCTGACACCATGATTCTCCTGATCGACAACTACGACTCCTTCGTCTTCAACCTCGCCCGCTACGTGCGGGAACTCGGGGAAACCGCCCTCGTGCGACGGCACGACGCCACGTCGCTCGAGGAGATCCAGCGGCTCGGCCCGTCGCACATCATCATCTCGCCCGGGCCGTGCTCGCCCGCAGAAGCGGGCATTTCGATCGACGTCGTGCGGCACTTCGGGCCCACGCTCCCGATCCTTGGCGTCTGTCTCGGGCATCAGTGCATCGGCGCGGCGTACGGCGCCGGCATCGTGCGCGCCGCCCGCCCGGTCCACGGCAAGGGGGCGTGGATCGCGCACGACGGAAGCGGGCTGTTCGCGGGGCTCCCCAATCCGTTCCGGGCCGCGCGCTACCACTCCCTCGTCATCGCCCAGAGCGGCCTGCCGCCGTCGTTGCGCGTGAGCGCGACGGCCGAGGACGGAGAGATCATGGCGGTCGAGCACGTGCGCCACCCGGTGATCGGGCTGCAGTTCCACCCCGAGTCCGTGCTCAGCGAGCACGGGTATCTTCTGCTCGACCGCTTCCTCCACGGGGCCCTGGCGCGCGAGGGCACCCTGCCGGACCGCGCCGACGGTGCCCGGTCGCCGGCCCGCGCGCCCGACTTCGTCCCGCCCCCGGTCGAGCTGGTGCGGTGATCATCGAGGCGATCCTCACCACGCGCGACGCCGGGGGGGCGGTGAACTGCGCCCCGATGGGCGTGGAGTGGGGCGACGAGGAGATCGTCATCAAGCCGTTCGTCGAGACGACGACGTTCACGAACCTGCGGGCGACCGGTGTGGCGGTCGTGAACCTGACCGACGACGTCATGCTGTTCGCCCAGGGCGCGATCTCGAACGCGAAGTTTCCCACCCACCCGGCCGCCGTGGTGGGCGGGGCGGTGCTCGACGCCGCTTGCTCCTGGCGGGAGGTGGAGGCGCGCACCATCGATGCGACTCCGCCGCGCGCGCGGGTCGTGACGCACGTCGTGCACCGTGGCTTCCGCCGCGAGTTCCTCGGCTTCAACCGCGCCCGCCACGCGGTCCTCGAGGCCGCGATCCTCGCGACGCGCACCCAGCTCTTGCCGCCCGAGCAGATCCGCGATGAGTTCGCGCGGCTGCAGGTGATCGTGGACAAGACCGCCGGCCCCAGCGAGCGAGAGGCGATGGCGTTGCTGACCGAGTACGTGCGGCGCGCGCCGCGATCCCAGCCCTCCCCAGCGCGGAGATGAGCGGCGGGCCGTCGCTGTTCGTCGAGGCGCCGGCACGCCTGCACTTCGGCGTGCTCGACTTGCGCGGTGACTTGGGCCGGCGCTTCGGCGGGATCGGGGCGGCCGTCCCCGTGCCGTCGTTGCTCGTCGAGGCCCGTCCGGCCGCCGCGCTCGGGGCGGCGGGTCCTGACGCGGCACGGGTCCTCGAATTCGCGCGGCGCTTCGCGGCGCACCACCGGGTCGACGTGCCGGTGCACTTCACGGTCCATCGCGCCATCCCGGCACACGTGGGGCTCGGCTCGGGGACCCAGCTCGCGCTGGCCGTGGCCCGCGCCGCCGCCGAGCTGTCTAGCCTGCCGATCGAGCCGATCGCGCTCGCCCAGGCGGTCGGTCGCTGCCAGCGCTCGGGGGTCGGGACGTGGACGTTTGCGTATGGCGGGTTCGTGCTCGAGGGGGGGCGGGACGCCGGTCCGGCCCCGGTGGCGCCGCTGCTGGCGCGGCTCCCCTTCCCGCCCGCGTGGCACTGCGTGCTCGCGGTGCCGCGTGGCAAGCCGGGGCTCGCCGGGGAGGAGGAGGCGGTGGCGTTGGCCCGACTGCCCCCCCCGAGCGCGGGCGAGGTGGAGCGGGTCGCGCATCTCGTGCTGATGCAGCTCCTGCCGGCGCTGGTGGAGGCCGACCTGGCGGGCTTCGGAGCCGCGCTGTCCCAAATCCAAGAGATCACGGGCGGCTGGTTCGCCCCGGTCCAGGGGGGCGTGTTCGCTCCGGGAGAGACGCGCGCGTTAGTGGAGCGGCTGCGCGCCTGGGGTGCCGTGGGGGTGGGGCAGAGCTCGTGGGGGCCGGCCGTATACGGCATCGTGGGCGACGGCGGTGCGGCGGGCGCCCTGGCCGCCCGGGTTCGGGGGATTATCGGGCCAGGGGGAACCGTCTATGACACCGCGTTCAGCGCCGCGGGCGCGCGCGTGTGGCGCGCCACCGCCACGGTTTCAGCCTGACCAGGCTGGTCTCTCCCGGGGCGATTGACACTGGCGGGAACCGGGGATATAACCACTATCCCTAGCAGCCGGTCCAGACGGAGGTAGTCGGACGATGGCTCTCGCCTGTTGGGAACGCGGCCCCCCGCGCGGAACGTGGGTCTCGGGGTCCTAACGGGCAACGTTTCGCACAACCCGTTTCTTCCAAAACATCCCCATCCTCTACATGAGGTCAGTTATGAACCGCTTCAAACTGTTTTCCGGTGGACTGATGGCGAGTCTGATGGTGCTCGTCGCCGCGTCCGCCGTCGCCCAGGAGGCGGGCCAATGGACCATGACGGGTCGGACCTACGACCTGCAGCGGTACAGCCCCCTCACGGCGATCAATAAGACGAACGTGAAGAGCCTCAAGGCCGCGTGGACGTTCTCGACCGGCGTCCTGAACGGTCATGAGGGGAATCCGCTCGTCATCGGCAGCGTGATGTACGTTCACAGCGCGTTCCCGAACGTCGTGTTCGCCCTCGATCTGACCAAAGAAGGCGCACCGATGATCTGGAAGCACGTCCCGAAGCAGCCCGATGAAGCCAAGGCGATCGCCTGCTGTGACCTGGTGAATCGCGGTTTGGCCTATCATGCGACCACCAACCGCCTGTTCATCGAACTGCTGCACGGCGATCTGCTGGCGCTCGACGCGAAGACCGGCAAGCAGGTGTGGCGCGTGCCGAACGCCGACTACAAGACCGGCTCCACCATGACGAACGCGCCGATCGTGATCAAGGACCTCGTGATCGCGGGCATCTCGGGCGGCGAGTTCGGCGTGCGCGGCCGCGTCACGGCGTACGACGTGAACACCGGCAAGGAAGTGTGGCGGGCCTATTCCACCGGCCCCGACGCCGACGTGAAGATCGTCGGCGACGCGAACCCCAACTACCCCTCGATGCGCGGCAAGGACCTGGGCGTCTCGACGTGGCAGGGGGACGAGTGGCAGCACGGCGGCGGCACGACGTGGGGTTGGTACTCCTACGATCCGACCACCAACACCTTCTACTACAGCACGGGCAACCCGGGGACATGGAACCCGGATCAGCGGCCCGGCGACAACAAGTGGTCGATGACGATCTTCGCCCGCAACCCGGACAACGGCGAGGCGAAGTGGGCGTACCAGATGACGCCGCATGACGAGTGGGACTACGACGGCGTCAACGAAAACATCCTGTTCGACGCCACGATCGGCGGCAAGGCGGTGAAGGCACTGGCGCACTTCGACCGCAACGGGTTCGGGTACGTGCTCGACCGGACCAACGGCAAGGTGCTGGTGGCGCAGCCGTTCGCGCACGCCGCGCCGAACTGGGCATCGAAGATCGATCTGACGACGGGCGTCCCGGTGCGCAATCCGACGTTCGGGACCACCTCGAAGAAGAATACCGAGAATATCTGTCCCGCCGCGATCGGCTTCAAGGATCAGCAACCCTCCGCGTACTCACCGCAGACCAAGCTCTTCTACGTGCCCACGAACAACATCTGCATGGACTACGAGGGCGTAGAGGTGAAGTATTCGGCGGGCCAACCGTACGTCGGCGCGATCGTCCGGATGTACCCCGGACCCGACCAGGCGCGCGGCGCGTTCGTCGCGTGGGACCCGACCACCGGGACCAAGCGGTGGGAGATCAAGGAGAACCTGGCGGCGTACGGCGGCGCACTCGCCACGGCCTCGGGCCTCGTGTTCTACGGCACGATGGAAGGCTGGCTCAAGGCGGTAGACGCCACGACCGGCACGCTGTTGTGGAAGTTCAAGACACCGTCGGGCATCATCGGGAACCCGATGACCTACATCGCGCCGGATGGTAAGCAGTACGTCGCCGTGCTCTCGGGCATCGGCGGCTGGGCCGGCGCTGGCGTGGCGCTCAACATCGGCACGGAGGATCCGACCGCCGCTCTCGGCGCGATCGGCGCCTTCAACGATTACACCAACATGAGCAACGCTGGCGGTGCGATGATCGTATTCGGGCTGCCCTAAGGCAGCGCGAAGCTCGCAAGACAGCAGACAGTCCACCCGGTGCCGGAGCGAACCCGCTCCGGCACCGGGTGTAGTAACGTCCGCACCTCGTCTTGTCTGTCGCTCGCTCAACAGGAGATCAATGCCCCATTCCAGTCGGGTCACGCTCACCACGGCGGTCGTCGTGGCCGCCGCGTCCGTCCTCCTCATGGCCGGTGCGGCGCGACCCCCGGCCGAGCTCCGGATCTGCGCCGACCCCTACGACATGCCCTTCTCCAACGACAAGGAGGAAGGATTCGAGAACAAGATCGCCCACGTCGTCGCGCACGATCTCAACGCCACGGTCATCAACTACTGGTGGCCCGCCCGCCGCGGCGTGCTGCGCAGCTCGATCCTCGCCGGCCGCTGCGACGTCATGATCCAGGCACCGGTCGGCCTCGATCCCGTGGCCACGACCAAGCCGTACTACCGCTCGACCTACTACTTCGTGTACCGCGCCGACCGCGGTCTCGCGCTGCGCTCGCTCGACGACACGGTCTTGAAGCATCTGCGGATCGGCGTGAACATGATCGGTTACGACTACACCAACACGCCGCCGGCGCACGCGCTCAGCGCCCGCGGGATCATGGGTCTCGTCGGCTTCGGCAATTTCCTGAACCCGGACCCCAAGGCCGACCACCCGCAGGACATTTTCGACGCGCTGGCCAAAGACTCGATCGACGTCGCCGTCGTGTGGGGGCCCTTGGCAGGCTATTGGGTCAAGCACGAGCCCGTGCCGCTCACCATGACCGCGCTGCCCGACTCGGATCCCGTCTCGGGGATGCCGTTCGCGTTCGAGATGGCGATGGGCGTACGCCATCGCGACAAGGAACTGAAGGCCCAACTCGACTCGGCGATCATCCGCCGGCATGACGAGATCGTCCGCATCCTCGAGGACTACAACGTGCCGCTGCTGGCACCGCGCGCCGCCGCCGCCCCGACCCGGGGGGGCGAGACGGTGCGCGACAGCCTGCTGGTCTCCGATTCCCTGTATCAGGGCTGGAAGTGGTTCCACGTCTACTGCTTCCGCTGCCACGGCGAGGACGCGATCGGCGGCGTGAACCCCGCCGCCCCCGATCTGCGCTGGGCGCTGAGCCCCACCGGGGGCGAGTTCCCGCGCGACAGCTTCGTCGTCACCGCGCTGAACGGCCGGCCCGCGAAGGGCATGCCGGCGTGGAAATCCATGCTCGATACGTCGGCCATCCAGGAACTGTACCAGTACGTGAAGGCGCGCAGTGACGGCTGGCTCAAACCCGGCCGGCCGCACCGGCAATCCGACCTGCCGCCCAAGAGTCCATGAGCGAGCGGGAACGCCGCCGGAGAGCGGTCGGGGCGCTGGTCCTGGCGCTTGCGACCGCAGGCGTCGCCGCCCCACCCGCGCGCGCCCAGGAGCGTCTCACGCGCGGGCAGGTGCTCGCGGCCCTCGCCACGGCCACGCCCGAGCGGCCGGCAGACTTCACCGGGCAGGACCTCTCGGGGCTCGACCTCGCGGGCGTCGATTTCAAGCGTGCCAATCTCACGCGCTGCCACCTCGTGCGGACCAACTTCGCGAACGCCCGGCTCTTCTCGGTCACCCTCACCGACGCGGTCGCGACCGACGCGGATTTCTCGGCGGCGAACCTGGACGTCGCCGTCGGGTACCGCGTCGACCTGCGGCGCGCGATCCTGCGCCACGCGAGCCTCTTCGCCGTGATTCTCCCGGGCGCCGATCTCTCGGACGCCGACGCCAGCGGAGCCCGGCTCATCGGGCCGATCGCTAACGCCAAGGCGCAGCGCGCGAAATTCGTCCGGGCCGATCTCGGCGCGGACGCCGGGAATCAGTCGATGGGCATCATGCGCCTCGACGCCACGGGGGTCGACTTCAGCGGCGCGGACTTGACCGGCGCGAACCTGCGCAAGGTCCTTCTCGTGCGCGCCAATCTGACGGGGGCCGACTTGACCGACGCCGACGTGACGGGTGCGGATCTGAGTGGCGCCCTCCTCAAGGACATCCGCGGCAAGGACCGGATCCGCGGCCTCGACAAGGCCCTGCATGCCGACCAGGCGATCTTCAACGACTGAGCCGGACGGCCGGCGGACGCTCTGGCGCTCCTTCCGAGTGCGGGCCTCGCTTGCCGTCGCGCCGCTGCTCCTCGCCGGCGCGCGCCCGGGCCCGGCTCGCCCGACCCCCGCCGCGCGCGACCCACTCGTGTATGCGAGCAACGAGAAGGGGAACAGCGTCAGCGTCATCTCCGCCCGCACCAACGTCGTGGTCGCCACGATTCTCGTGGGCAAGCGACCGCGCGGGCTCGCCCTGAGCCCGGATCACGCGACGGTGTACGTCGCGCTGGGCGAGGACAACGCGATCGGCGTGATCGACGTCGCCCAAGCCAAGCTCACCGCCGCCTTCCCCGCCGATTCCGATCCCGAGCTCCTCGTGCTGAGCCCGGATGGCGGCACTGTGTACGTGTCGAACGAGCAGATCGCCAAGGCGAGCGCCATCGACCGAGCGACCCACCGCGTCCTGTTCTCCACCCCGGTCGGGGCCGAGCCGGAGGGCGTCGGCATCTCACGCGACGGCTCCAAGGTCTACATCACGTCCGAGACCGCGAGCACCGTCTCGGTGCTCGACGCCAAGACCGGAACAGTCCGGGGCACGCTCAAGGTGGGGGACAATCCGCGCACGATCGCCTTCACGCCGGACGGCGGACGGGCGTGGGTCACGGCCGAAGCGGGCGGCACGGTCACCGTGCTGGACGCGGCCCGTGATTCGATCCTCACCCAGTTTCCGATCGGCGACCGCACGACGAAGCCGGTGCGCGTGGCGTTCGCTCCGGACGGCCGCGTAGCCTACGTCACCGAGGGCGCCGGCGCGAGCGTGCGCGTGATCGACGCGGTGCGCCACACGGAGATCAGCCGCATCATGGTGGGGCAGCGCCCCTGGGGGATCGCCGTCTCACCCGATGGGCGCTGGCTGTACACGGCGAACGGCCGCGCGAACACGGTCTCGGTGATCGCGACCGACACGCGCACGGTCGCGCACACCGTCCCGGTGGGCGAGCGGCCCTACGACCTGCTGTACATCCCCTAGCCCAAGGGCAGCCGCGCGAGCCACGACCCCGGGTGGCGGGCGCGCACCCAGCCATCCACACCCCAGGTGCGCCCGGCCCGCACCGCCAGCAGGACCACGAGGCTCGTGATCAGCATGTAGTGGAAGCCTTGCTGCGCGGAGCCCTGCCACGCGACCGCGAGACCGTAGTTCACGACCAAGACCAGCCCGATCGCGGACGCGAGCACGGTGCAGCAGCCGAAGAGCAATCCCAGTCCCACGGCGGCTTCACCGAACGCGGTGAGCTGCGCGAACAGGGTGGCATGGCTCACGACCGTCTGCTCAAGGAATGCCCGAAAGAATGCCACCGGGTTGCCGGCGGCGTACTGGCCGACGAGCTTCGGCATCACGAGGATCCAGCGGTCCGAGGCCGTGGGCACGGGCAGGAAGCCCCAGGCCAGCGTGATCGCCAGCTTGGTCAGGATCGCCTTCGCGAACCACAGCCCGACCGCGATCCGCAGGACTGCGAGCCAGCGCTCGGGCGCGCGCATGGCCGGCGCACCAGCGGGGGCGTCCATACGATCGGTACCTCCTTGGGGTCGGACCGGCGCGACGGGGGGCTCCGGGTCTTCGCCTAGCGGTGGGGAAACATGGCAGAGCGGCGACCGGCCAGCAACCGCGGTTCACGCCGCTCGCTCACGTCACTTCCCGACGCAGAAGCTCGCGAATACGCGGTCGAGCACGTCGTCGGGCGTCACGACACCGATCAAGTCGTCGAGCGCCCCCACGGCCGCGCGCAAGTGGGTCGCGGTGGCGGCCGCGTCCACACCCGCTTGCCGGGCGGCCCCAAACGCGTCCACGTCGGCGAGCGCGCGTTCGAGCGCGTCGCGGTGGCGCGCCCGCGTGATCACCGGCTCCACGTCGCCCAGCGCGAGCAGCCGGGCGAAGGCAACTTCGGCGAGCGCGCGCTTGAGCGGGGCGAGCCCCGCGCCGGTCAGGACCGACACCCCGGCCACGGCGTCCGGCAGCGGTGCGGCGGCCGCGAGATCGACCTTGGTGCGCACCCGCACGACGGGCGCGCGGCACGCCGCGAGGAACGCCGCACGGGCGGCTCCCGCTCCGTCCGCTTCTCCCGCGCCCGCTTCCTCGTCCGCGGCCTCGCAGAACACCACCAGGTCGGCCGCGGCGAGATACCTGCGGCTCACTTCAATCCCGAGGCGCTCCACTCGGTCCACGCTCTCGCGCAGGCCCGCCGTGTCCACCAACCGAAAGGGGAAGCCTTCGAGCACCGCGTACGCCTCGATCGCGTCGCGCGTGGTACCCGGGACCTCGGTCACGATGGCGCGCTCGGCGCCGAGCAGGGCGTTGAAGAGGGACGACTTGCCCGCGTTGGGGCGGCCGGCGATCACGAGCAACGCCCCTTCGCGCAACCGCTCCCCTTCGGGTGCCGTCAGGAGCAACTGCGCAATCCGGTCGCGAACGGTGCGCCAGGCGTGCTCCACCTTCGCCGGCGCCACGGCACCGTCATCCTCCTCCGGGAAATCGATGTCGTAGGCGATGAGCGCTTCGAGCTCGAGCAGCTCGGCGCGGAGCCGTTCGAGTCGGACCGACAGCCCGCGGTCGAGTTGGTGCAGCGCGCTGCGCGCCTGGGCGGGCGACCCCGCGTCGATCAGGTCGGCGGTCGCCTCCGCCTGGAGCAGGTCGAGCTTGCCGTTCACGAGCGCGCGGCGGCTGAACTCCCCCGGCGCCGCGGGCCGCGCGCCCGCCGCCGCCAGCGCGCTCACCGCGGCGGCGGGGACGAGCAGGCCGCCGTGCGTCGAGAGCTCGACCAGGTCTTCGCCGGTGTAGGAGCGGGGGCCGGGAAAGCAGGCGGCGAGGGCGTCATCCACGCGTGCCCCGGTCGCAGGGTGGACGACGCGGACGCGGCGGACGGTGCGGGGAGGGTCGGGGTGAAAGGGTTGCAGCGCGCGCGCCGCGACGTCGAACGCGCCGCGCCCGGACAGCCGGATCATGGCGAGGGCCGAGCGGCCGGGTGGCGTCACCAGCGCAACGATGGGATCGGCGAGCACGCGTCTCCCGCTTTCCGCAGATCTCCTAGGCGCGCTTCCCCTGCTCCCGCAAGCGGCGCCGCGCGATCAGATACTGCTGCGGGATGCTGAAGATGTTACTCACGGCGTAGTAGATGTTCAGCCCCGAGGCGAAGCGGAGGAACAGGATCGTCATGAAGACCGGCATGAAATACACCATGGTCTTCGTCTGCGGGTTCGGTGGCACGCCGATCTGCCCCACCTTCGACAGCACGAACATCGACAGCCCCATGATCAGCGGGATGATGTAGTAGGGGTCGGAGCGCGCCAGGTCCGGGACCCAGAGGAACGGCACGCCCCGGAACTCGATGGTGTTCGCGAAGACGAAGAACAGCGCGAACAGGACCGGCATCGGCAAGAGCATCGGCAGGCAGCCACCGAGCGGGTTGACGTTATGCTCCTTGTACACCTTCAGCATCTCCCGCTGTAGCCGCTCCGGTTCGTTCTTGTAGCGGTCCTGGACCTGCTTAATGACGGGGGCGGCCGCCTGCATCCGGATGCTCGACTCCATGGCGCGCTGGTTCAGCGGCCACAGCAGCGCGCGCACGAGCACCCCGAAGATGACGAGCACCCAGCCGTAGGCGAGGTTCAGCTGGGTGTGCATCCAGATGAGGATGTTCACCACCAGCGCCGAGACCGGCTGGATGATCGGGCGCAGGAAGCCGCCGTAGGGGTTTGCGTCGTCGAGCGCGTGCCCGAGCCGCGCGAGGCGGCGGTACTCGAGCGGCCCGAGGTACACCTCCTGGCGGAACTCACCGGCGGGCGGCACGGGCAGGGTGAGCGCGAACGCCACGCGCGTCGCCACGGTCGAGCGGCCGAACAGCGACGAGGTGCTCACCGTGCGCGCCCCCCCCACGGCGATGGCGGCGCCGAACTGTGGCTGGTTCGGCTCGATCGCGAGCGCCGCCAGGAAGAAGTATTTCGACTTCACGCCGGCCCACTCGAACGGCCCATCCAAGATCTTCCGCTCGCCCGGCTTGAGCGACTCGAACCCGGTGCCCTGCGTCTTCGCCGCCTTGGTGACGATCGCGTAGTGGCGGAAGTCGTCCAGCGAATCGGCCTCGACCGAGCGCAGCCCATCCCCCATGCCAACGAGCAGGGTGGCGCCGCTCGCGCCGAACCCTTCGAGCCGGCCCCGCACGCCGAAGTGATACTCGGTGGAAGAAAACCGGTACGCGATCGAGACGCGGGCGCCGCCCCGCTCGGCGCTGAACGTCAAGGTCGCGCTATCGGTGCCGACGTGGAGGGCGGCGGCACTGGGCGAGAAACTCCAATCGGAGAGCGCGATCGTGTCGCTCTCCCCCGTGCGCGCGTACACGAGCCAGGACTGGCCGGGCGGCACGAGCTGGACCGCCCGCCCCGAATCCGCGGGGGCGAACGAGCGGTACGCGAGCAGCTCGGCCCGCACGAGCGCCGCGCCACGGGTGCTGAAGCCGAGCCGGTACAGGGGCGACGTGACCCAGACCGTTTCGGCCGGGGCGCGCGCCGACCGCTCGGGCGGCCGGCCGATCAGGAGCGGCGCCGCCGCCGCTGATTCCGGGGCGGCTGGCTCCAGGCGGGCCGTGCTGTCCGCCCGGGCGCCGGTCGGCCCGACGGGCCGCTTCGGCGGAAACAGGATACTCGGCACCACGAGCACGCCGAGCATCAGGAGGATGGCCAGAATCAGGCGTCGTTCCACGGGGGCGTCCTCAGGGCACCGGATCGTATCCGCCGGGATGCAGCGGATGGCACCGGAGGATCCGTTTCACGCCCAGCCACGAGCCGCGCAGCGCACCGTAGCGTGCCACGGCCTCCCAGGTGTAGCGCGAGCAGGACGGCACGAAGCGGCACTGCGTCCACGCGAGATGCGACAGGGTGAGTTGGTAGGCGCGGATCAGCGCCAGGACGGTGAGGCGGGGCCAGCGCTCGATGCTCATGTGATGCGCGTCACGCTCGCCGTCAATTCGGCGCGTAGGGCCGCGAACGGGGCCGCGTACGCCGCGCGCTTGGCGCGCACGACCAGGTCGACGGCGGGGAGCCGGGCGAGCGCGTCGCGCCGCAGAATCTCGCGCAGCCGACGGCGCAAGCGATTGCGCGCCACCGCGGTGAACTGGAAGCGGGGAACGACGATGCCCATGCGTGGGTGGCCGATCGCGTTGCGACGCCACGCCAGGTCGAGGTGCGGAGTGTGCCAGTGGCGACCCTCGTCCCAGCAGGCCGTGAGATCCGAGCCGCGCGCCAGGCGCACGCGACGCGGATACCGCTCTCGCGTTAGTGGCTCCGGTGCTTAGAGGGCAGGCGGACGGTGAGGCGCTTGCGCCCCTTCTTCCGCCGGCGGGACAGGACGGCGCGCCCCCACACGTCGCTCATGCGCGCGCGGAATCCATGTTTGTTGATGCGCCGCCGATTGCGCGGGCGATACGTCGGACCCATACGTTCCTCTCGTGAGGTCGGGAAAGTACACGGTCGCCCGAGCAGCGGTCAAGGTTGACTTTTCCACAAGCGCGGCGTAGTTTCGCGTCGCCCTTGCTGGACGTCCTACCTTCGTTACCCGCGGATGGAGCAGTCAACTCAAGAAGCTTGGAAACGCCTGCTCGACGAGGCCCGCCGCGAACTCCCTGACGCGACGGTGCGGACGTGGCTCGAGCCGGCGGTCCCGATCGCGCTCGACGACGGCCGGCTGATCGTCGGCGCCCCCGATCAGTTCGCAGTTGAATGGAACGAGTCGAAGCACGCGAGCGTGCTAGCGCGCGCCGCGGAGCGCGTGTTCGGGCGCCCGACCGCGGTGGTGTTCCGCGTGCAGGAGGACCGCCAGCAGCGCCCGCAGATGGATTTCTTCGTGGCCCCGCGCGAGCCCACGGCGCCCGACAGGACCGGCGTGCCCACCACGCCGCTCAACGAGCGCTACACGTTCCAGACGTTCGTGATCGGCAAATCGAACGAGCTGGCCGCGGCCGCGGCGCATGCCGTCGCCGAGGCGCCTGGCAAGACCTATAACCCGCTCTTCATTTACGGCGCGACGGGGCTCGGCAAGACTCACCTGATGCAGGCGATCGCCCACGCCGTGCTCACGAAATACCCTGCGACCCGCGTCCACTACTTCGGCGCTGAGCAGTTCATCAACGAGGTCATCGAGTCGATCCACGCCCGCACGATGTCCGAGTTCCGGCGCCGCTACCGCAACGACGTGGATCTCTTCCTGGTCGACGACGTCCATTTCCTCGAGGGCAAGGAAATGACGCAGGAAGAGTTCTTCCACACCTTCAACGCGCTGTTCGAGGGGCACAAGCAGATCGTGCTGACCTCGGACCGTCCGCCAAAAGAGATCCCGGGCCTCGAGGACCGGCTGATCTCGCGCTTCGAGTGGGGATTGGTCGCGGACATCGGGCACCCGGATCTCGAGCATCGGATCGCGATTCTCCGGAAGAAGGCGGAGCAGGACCACCTCGAGCTCACCATCCCGGACGACGTGTTGCGGTTCATCGCCGAGCACATCCGCTCAAGCGTGCGGGAGCTCGAGGGATGCATCATCAAGCTCCTGTTGTTCGCGTCGCTCAAGAACCGCGAGGTGACGATCGAGCTCGCGCGCGAGGCGCTGTCGGACAAGATCCGCCAGGGCGAGGAGGCGGCTGGCTACGCGGCCCAGGCCACGCCCAGCATCGATCGGGTCCAGGAAGTCGTGGCGCGCCGCTGGGGCGTCACGCCCGAGGGATTGCGGTCGAAGGCGCGCACCAAGACGCTCACCGTCCCCCGCCAGGTGGCGATGTATCTCGCGCGCAACATGTTGGGGATGCAGCTGGTCGAGATCGGGCAGGCGTTCGGGGGGCGGGACCACTCGACCGTGATCCACTCGGTGGATAAGGTCGAGCGGCAGATGGTGCGGGACCGGACCTTCAAGGATCGCGTCGAAATGGCGCGTCAGGAGTTGTCCGCCCTGTAGCCGGCGTGTGGGAAGGAGAATGTGGGTGATGTGGAGGCAATCGCGGCAACGTGGGAAAGCGGCGGATTGCCAACACTCCCAACATCACGCCCACATCGGGCCAGCACCCCTACCCGATCTGGCTACTCACGGGTTAGTGCGATTCACCAACATTTCGCAGCTCTCTACTACTACTACTAGTAGTAGTTATAAGTAGAGGCAGTAGGTTCTACTCCACATCGGAGAGGCGACGAGGCGGATGAAGTTCACGATTACTCGAGAGCAACTGCAGGAAGGGTTAAGCGCGGTGGCGGCGGCGATCCCCGCGAAGACCACCTTGCCGGTCCTCGCGAACGTCTTGGTGGAGGTCACGAAGCAGGGACTGCGTCTCTCGGGCACCGATCTCGACATTGCCGTGACGACGACCGTGCCAGCCGAGGTGGATGCCGAGGGTGCGGTGACGCTGCCCGCCAGGAAGCTCGTGGACATCGCCCGCGAGCTGCCGTCCGGCCCGGTGCGGATCACCGCGGCCGGCGAGGCGCGCGTGGGGATCGAGTGCGGGCGCTCCAAGTTCAAGCTGCTGGGCCTGCCGCGCGAGGAGTATCCATCCTTTCCGGCGGTCAAGTTCGACGGCGCCTGGAAGGCGGCGGCAGGCGTGGTGCACAAGCTAGTGGGCCACGTCGCCTTCGCGGCCTCGAGCGAGGAGAGCCGGCCGATCTTGAACGGGGTGCTGTGGGAGCTCCGGCCCGACCATATGCGCATGGTGGCGACGAACGGGCATCGCCTCGCCAAGATGGACGTGCCCGCGAAGGGTGGCTCCACGGCCGACTTGATCGTGCCGCCCAAGGCCCTCGAGCAGATCCGCCGCCTCTTCGCCGCCGAGGAGGCGCTCGAGATCGCCCGCTCCGACAACCACATCGGGTTCCGCGCCGGCAGCACGCTCGTCTTCTCCCGGCTCATCGAGGGGCCGTATCCGAACTACGAACAGGTGATTCCTCGCGAGAACGACAAGGTCGCGACGGTCGACAAGGCCGCCATGGCGGCGGCGCTGCGCCGCATGAGCGTCGTCGCGAGCGATCAGACGCACCGGATCCGCCTCGCCTTCTCAGGCGGGGCCGTCAAGTTTTCGGTCCAGACGCCCGATCTGGGCGAGGCACAAGACGAGCTCGCCGTCACGTACGAGGGCGAGCCGCTCGAGATCGGCTTCAACGCGACCTACCTGCTCGAGATCCTCAAGTACATGCCGACCGATGAAGTGCGGCTCACCTTCAAGGCGCCCGAGCGGGCGGCGACGGTGGAGCCCGTCGGGTGGGATGATCCGGCGAGCTACATGGCGCTCGTGATGCCGTTGCGACTGGTCGACTAAACCGGCCGGGTGCCGGCGGGGGCTCAGCGCGCGGTGGTCAGGGCAAGCTGTCCCGGCCACCGCGCGCTGTTTGTGGCGGGAGGGCGGCGGCGCCCGGGGAGACTCGGACCGCGCTGCTCTCGGCCGCGACCGGCAACGGGACGTCGGGCGACTCGGGCGCGGACGGCGGCGCCGGCTCAGGCAGCCCGCCGAGCGGCAGCGAGTCCGCGTCCTCCTCCGTTGGGATAGTGACGGCGGCGCCCCGATAGCGCGCCAGGATGAGGTTGCGCCGGGCGAGCATGCGCTCGGGACGAAAGATCGGGTTCGAGCTGGAGGGGTGCGGCAGCGTCGCGGCAAGCGCGGCGGCCTCGACGTCGGTGAGTTGCGCCGCTGGCACTCCGAAGTAGGCGCGGCTCGCCGCCTCCGCCCCCCACACGCCCGGGCCCCACTCGGCGACGCCGAGGTAGAGCTCGAGGATCCGGTCCTTCGACAGGGCCAGCTCCAAGCGCAGAGCGGTCACCGCTTCTTTCAGCTTGCGCAGCGGATTGCGCGACGCCGACAGGTACAAGTTCTTGGCGAGCTGCTGGGTGATCGTGCTCGCGCCCCGCAGCCTGTCGCGCTCCCGCCACGCCGCGCTGAGTGTGGCCCGGACGCCGCGGTGCCGGTCCGCGCCGATTGCGTCGGCGATCTCGGTCGGATCGATTCCGTGGTGCGTGCGGAAGCGGGAGTCCTCACCGATCACTACCATCCGTGGGAGCAGCGGGGTCAGCCCCGCCAACGACGTCGCATGAACCAGCGCTGCGCCCGCCGCGGCACTCCGTCCGGGCGGCGCCGCTCGCATCATCGCCGTCTCGCGCGGCCAATGATCGCGCCACCACAGCGGCGGCGGCCATACGCCGAACAGCCACGCGCCGACCAGCGCCGCCGTCCCTAGCGCCACCCGGCGCCCGTTCCTACGTTTCGCCTCCGCCATGTCGCTCGATATCGAGACGCTCCGCCGTCGCCTACAAAAAGCCCTCGGCAAGGAATTTAAGGTCGGGGAGCTGTTGGGCGAAGGCGGCTTCGCCGCGGTGTTCCGCGTGCGACAGCCGGCCCTCAACCGCGACGTCGCCGTCAAGGTCCTCGATCTCGGGCAGACGCCGTCGCCCGGTCTCGCCGAGCGATTCGTGCGCGAGGCGCGCACCAGCGCGCAGCTCGAGCACCCGCACATCGTGCCGATCTATAAGGTCGGCGGCTACAAGAACGAAGTCCTCTACATCGTGATGCGCTGCGTCGACGGGCCGTCGCTGCGGCAGCTGATCGAGCGGTACCAGCGGCTGTCCGTGGCCGACGCGGCTCGCATCGCGCGCCAAGTGGCAGATGCGCTCGGTTGCGCGCACGCCCACGGCGTCGTGCACCGGGACGTGAAGCCGGACAACATCCTGCTCGATGGCGCGGGGCACGTGCTGGTCACCGATTTCGGAATCGCCAAGGCGGCTCAGCAGGCCTCGGTGAGTCAGCTCACGACCGAGGGGATGGTCGTGGGCACGCCCCACTACATGAGCCCCGAGCAGGCGACAGGCGAGCGGGTAGACGCGCGCTCGGACATCTACGCCTTGGGGATCGTGCTGTACCAGTTGCTCACCGGCGACCCACCGTTCGACGGTGAGTCGGCCCAGTCGATTCTCATGAAGCAGGCGACCGCCGACCCCGTTCCGATCCGGCGGGTCCGGGGTGACGTGCCGCCGGCGCTCGCCGCCGTGCTCGACCGCATGCTGGCCAAGGATCCTGCCGCACGCTACCAGTCCGCCGAGGAGCTGAGCCACGCGCTCGTCGCCGCGCTCCCCACCGCCGCGAAGGAGAACGTGCACCTGGGCCCGGGGCTTCTGTCCGGAGCCGTCCGCGCCGTCGTCGGCCTGGCGGCGGTGGCGGCTCTCGTCGTCGCCGCCGCCACGCTCCTGGCGAAGCCGCCGCGCGTGGCGGTGAGCGCTCCCGTTCCCGACAGCCTGGTCCAGGCCTTGCGGCATCAGGGGGCATTCGCGCGGAGCGACGTGCCGCTCTACGTGTTCGCCCCGAGCGGCGCCGACGACACGACGCTGCTCGTCGTGGCGCGCCACACGGTCGCGATCGTGACGCCCCATGGCGTGCGCAGCTACCCCCGCGACAGCGTGCAGGTGCGTTACACCCTGGCGGTGCAGGGCGCACTCGCGGTCCGACTCGTACTCGCGGTATCGTCGTCGCGCCGGGACACCGTGTTTCGGAGCCTCTCTCTGCGCGACCTCTACGGGCTGGCGCCCCGGCTGCGCCAGCTGCTCGGGGCGGCGGCCGCGCGGCGCACCCTGCAGCTCAATCCCTGAGGGTCCGACCCGGCCGGAAGCGACGCGTCGACACGCCATACAGGTCGAGCGCGTCGATGCGGCCCGCGTCGCCGGGCGTTGTGACCACGAGGCCAGCGACGTCTTGGGCGCCGAGCGAGAGGCCGAACGCGAAGCCGGCGCCGCGCAGCGCGCGGTCGGCGTCGATGCGAGCGAGCAGCGCCAGCGGGAGCCGCGGAGCGTCCGCGAGGCGCGCGTGCGCGCCGAGGGAGTAGCCCACCACGCCGGCGGACGTGAACCGGCTGCTCGCCGAGAGGGCGGCGCGCGCCCCCAGGAGGTGTAGCGTCGCACCCGGCACGTAGGTGATCGGGAGCGTAGTGCCGCGCACGGTCGGCCGGCCGACGTTTTGGACGACCCCGGCGAGCGCCACGGACGGGGTCCAGTCGTACAGGATGCCGAAGTCCCATCCCGTCCCCGTGGTGCCGCCGCGGTACAACGCGGCGGCGACGCCCGCCGCGAGGCCGGCGTGCCCGGCGGCGAACCCGACGCGATAGGTGTGCCCCCGGCCCCCGTCGGCGAACACGTCGCGCTGGTAGCCAAACGAGAGCCCGCGCGAGTTCACGCCGAGGGTGAGCTGACGCAGACGGCCGGCCGCGCCGGGGTCCCCCACGGTCAGATCAAGATTGAGGGACGCCTCCTCGTAGCGTGCCAGCCCGGCGGGGTTCACCCACACGGCGCGCGCATCACTGACGTCGCTCGGGTCGAGGTATCGGGTAGCGCGGTTGGGGGCAACTTGGGCCGGCGCCGTGCGGGTCCCGAGAACGAGCAGCGCCAGCAGTCCGACCGACCGCCCGGCGGCCCGACCGCCCCCTCCTACGGCAGCACCGCGATGGTCGTGCGGGTCACCTGGACCACGGGGACCGCGACCCCTTGCACCGGGAGGCGGATGGTCAGCGCCGTCGAGTCGCGGGACTCGCCACCCAGGTAGCGGCCATCGGCCGTGATGAGTGCGGTGCCGTTCGCGCTGCCGGCGCCCGCCAGCTCGTAGGGCTGACCGGCGTTCTTGCCGCTGCCAGACACGCTATAGCTCTGCCTGGTCTCCACGCGGACCGTGGGCACGCCCGCCTGGTCAGCCGACGTCAGGGCGCTCGCGTGGATGATCGTGCGCCGCGAGCCCTCGGCGTCGGTGCCCTTCTGGGTGGTTTCCACCGTGTCGGTCCACGCCGCTCCCGGCTTGACGCCGTCCGCCGGCAGGCGCGGGAGGAAGTCGCGGAAGCTGCCGAGCAACTGGACCACCGACTGCGCGAGGGCGCTGTCGGACGGCAGGGCGTTCACGAACTCTCCCTTCGCCACCACGCGACCCGCGAACACGAGCTTGCGCACCTTGACGAGATTGTCGGCAACGCGCGGCGGCGTGCCGGAGTCGGCCACCATCGAATCGACGCTGAACGTTGTCGGGTAGCCGACGGCGTCGGCGGGCCCCGTGATCGCCACGGCGACGAAGATGCGCACGCCGAGGTCCTGCACCTGGGTCTGGTCCCCGAGCGCCTGCTGGATGTGGAGCTGGCGGTGCACGAGGTAGCGCACCGCGCTCGGCCCGTAGTGCACCGCGTCGACGCGGGGCCGCGCGGGCGACGTTGGGGGCGCGGCCGGCTGGGACGCCGCGGGCGAATAGGGACTGGGCGTGGCGGGCGCGGGCGGTGTCACAGCCCGTCCCGAGCCGCAAGCGGCGGTGAGCGCCGCCGCCACACACAGCGGCCGTGGCCTCATCATGCGCGCTAGGCGGATGCCGACGCGGTGCCTTTGGTGCGGCCGAATACGGCGACCATCTCGCTGCCCTCGCTCGAGACGCGCAGCAGCTTCCAGCCGCGCTTCCGCATATCGGTGCGCCACCCGATCAGCTTTTGCCATTCCTGCGCGGTGGTGCGGAACACTCGCAGGTCGGCGACTTGCTCCCACTGCGCGGGATAGGGCTTCGGTGATAACGTCATCAGGAGGTGGGCGGTAGGGCCATAAGCCGAGTTCTGTTCGCCCGCCGAGGCGGGCAGATGGTCATCTCTCTGGGGTGGCTGTCGCCAGCCACCTCACGCGGCCTACCCGCAGCTCAGGCGACCCGGGCCGGGTCTCGCTGCTTATTTGGCCTTGCTCCGACTGGGGGTTACCGTGCCGCGCCTGTTACCAGGCGCGCGGTGGGCTCTTACCCCACCGTTTCACCCTTACCTCTGACTAAGAGGCGGTCTGTTCTCTGTGGCCCTTCCGTCGCCTCGCGGCGCCCAGGCGTTACCTGGCAGTCTGCCCTGTGGAGCTCGGACTTTCCTCGACACGCCACTCCAGCCGGCATGCCGCGACCATCGCACCCTACCGCCACCGGTATGAAACCTACGGGCGTACGAAGGGTCGTGGCAAGGCTACCGCGCCAGCCGCCGCAGCAACCGGCCCAAACTGTCGAGCGGCAAGCGCTTCCCGGGGCCGGGGGCGTCGTCGGCGGTGAGCCAGAACCCGTCGTTCTCGTCGAAGACGAGGCGCCTCAGGCCCGCCAGGTCGCGGGTGCCGAGGGCGGCGAGCGGCAGCGCGACGGCGTGGGCCAGGTTCAGGCCGCGCGCGCGGTATAACGCCAGGAGCTCGCGCGGGCGCGGTTCCGGCGTGAACACGAGCAGCGGCCGGTCGGGAAGGTCGAACCCGCGCAACAGGCCGAGGGTGAACCAGTCGGCCGGGGGCTGGGGCAGGCGGAACGCGAAATACAGATCGCGCCGCTCCTTGAGCACCCGGTCGCGCAGCGCCGCGGCGCGCGCGGCGACCTCGGTTTCGAGGGCCTGGTAGTAGCGCCCGAGCAGGCCCGCGTCGCGCAGCGCCGCGTAGCGCGCGGCGTAGGGCAGCGAGTCGAGCGCCGCGGCTCCCGGAAGGCTGGCCACGCCGCGGCGCCACCCGGCGTCGCAGAACTCCTGACCCATCGAGTAGCCCCGCGCGCTGCCGACGTCCAGGCCGAGCGCGATCACGAGCGTGCGTTGGTCGGCGGCGAGCCGGCCGAGCGCGCCGTAGGCTGCCGCCAGCCCCTCCGCCCACAGCGCCGAGTCGAGCGCGCATGGGGGCGCGAGGGCCTCGCCGCGGGCCCCGCGCGAAGAGTCGGCCGGCGCGCGGCGGGCGTTGCCGTAGTCGAGCACCGGAATCCACGCCACGCTCGTGGGCTCAAGCCGGCCCACGGCCGCCGCCCAGGCGCGGCGCAACGCGTCCCGCTCCTCCCAGCGCACGTGCAGCGTGTCGGCACCCTCGGGGTCAGCGTCGCCGCCGACCAGGTTGAACCCACCGACGTCGAGCAGCGCGACGAGCGAATCGAGCGACGCCCCGGAGCGCATCACATGATGCCCGTCGCGACTCGGCACGAGCGGTGCCCAGAGCACCCGCATGCCTTGTTGCCGCAGCCACTCGGGGACGCTCGTCGCGCGCGACAGGCTCGGGTCCGGCACGAGCGGGAGCAGGGTCGTGTCCACCCCGCTCGGCGGCGCGAGCCGCGGGGGCGCGAGTTCGACCCGGAGGGGCGCCTGGTCGAGTGTGAGCGGTCCGCCGTGCGCGGCGGGTGGGACATGGGCCCACTCTGCGGGGCGCCGGGTCCAGCGCGCCAGCGCCGTCAGGAATGCTTGGGTCCGCTCGAGTGCGTCGAACGGTTGCAGCGGGGCCGTGGTCGCGCGGAACTGGGGCCCCAACGCCGCGAGCGCGTGGCGACTGATGACGACCACCAAGCCCTCGCCGATCCGCGCGGCGGCCACTACCCCAGCCCCGCCGCGCGCGGACGCAAGGCGCGGCGCGCGCACGAACGCGTGGCGCGACGTCACGGCGAGCAGGGCCGCCGGGTCACGGGCGGCGACGACGTCGTTGCGGCCCAGCGGAAACGGGTCGTAGACCGAGCCGAGTGGCTCGTCGCCGACGGCACGCGCTTCCGCCCAGGGCTGTGATCGGCCGGTCGTCGTCACCACGCGGACGACGGTGTCCTCGAGCAGCCGGTCGCCGATCGCGATCCCCGTGCCCTCGAAGTCGAGCCAGCGGTTCGCCGTCCAGCGGTCGAGGTATCCCTCTCCATCGGCGTCGTAGCCCAGGACCACGGTGCCTCCCCGGAGCACCCACTCCGTCAGAAGGGCGAGATCTCCGCCGACGAGGGCGTCGGACGGGGCTTCGGGCTCGCGGCCGAGCAGGAAGATGAGCGTGCGGTAGCGGTCGAGGTCGCCGCGGGTGAGGTGCGGATAGAAGCGACGGTATTCCACGGTGTAGCCCGCGTTGTGCCAGGGCTGGCTCGTGCCGTTGAGGAGCGCGGGGTCGGCGAGGGTGAGGTCCAAGAGCAGCAGGCGCCGCGCCTGCGGTTGGCAGGCGGTGAGGGCGAGCGTGGCGAGGAGCGCCCGCGACCCGAGGTGGCGCATGGCGTCAGTGTAGCGGGTGGCGGACCGGCAAGCCAGCCGGGGATGCGGCGTGGAGCTGGGAGTGGCGCTGGATGAAGTCCAGCGCCAGCGGCCTGCGCTCAGGCGGGGTCGAGGAAGGGGACGAGCGCGGCGCGCATTTCCGCCGCCGTCTGCCAGCGTTCGACCCGTGCCTTGGCGAGGGCTCGTGCCACGACGGCCGCGAGCGCATCCGGCACCTCCCGGCGCAGGGTGCGCAAGGGCGGGGGCGGATGATGTTGCTGCATCTCGAGGACAGCGGCCGCGCTCGGCGACGCGAACGGCGGCCGGCCTGCCAGGCACTCGAACAGCACCACGCCGAGCGAGTACAGGTCGGTGCGGCCGTCCACGTCGGGTGCCCCCTCCGCTTGCTCCGGGCTCATGTATTCTTCGGTGCCGACCACGAACCCGCTTCGGGTCACGCGGTCGTCACCCGAGCTCGCGATCGCGCGGGCGATCCCCAAGTCAACGAGCACCGCCCCGTCGGGCGACAGCACAATGTTGTCAGGCTTGATGTCGCGGTGCGCGATCCCGTGGGCATGGGCATGCTCGAGCGCTTCGAGCACCTCGCATGCGACCCGCACCGTGCGCGGGCTCGCCAGCGGCCGCTCGCGGCGCAGCAACGCTCGCAAGGTCTCGCCGGGCACGTACGGCATCACGTACCAGAGGAGATAATCCGTCTCGCCGCTCGCGAGCAGTCGCGCGAGGTGGTGGTGGTCGAGCTGTGCGACGTAGCGGATCTCGCGGAGGAAGCGATCGGCCGCGACCGACACGGCGAGTTCCGGGTGCAGCACCTTGATGGCGACGCGGGAGCCGCTCGGGTCGACGCCCCCGAAGATGGACGCGTTCCCACCTCGACCCACCGCCGTGATCTCGGTGTAGCGGTCGCCTAGCGCCTTGCGGACCCGCTCGATCAGCTCCCGTCCGGACATGACGTGAGTTCCCTCGGCGGCGGCCGCATCGGGCGTCCGCCGGCGTGCAACTAACAATACGGACCGGGCGGGAGCCCGGCTACCTCCGGGCGGAGCCGGCCAGGGTCGCCAAGCCTAAATTAGGCCGGACACATGATCCGGGTCGAGGCGATCCAGGGCGACATCACCGCGCAGGCCGTGGACGCGATCGTGAATGCCGCCAATACGACCCTCCTTGGCGGGGGCGGCGTGGACGGCGCGATCCACCGCGCGGCGGGACCCGAGCTCGTCGCCGCCTGCCGCGCACTTGGGGGCTGCCCGACCGGTGAGGCGCGTCTCACGCCCGGCTACCGGCTGCGGGCGCGCTATGTGATCCATACCGTCGGCCCCGTGTGGAGCGGCGGGACCCACGGCGAGCCCGACCTGCTGCGGCGCTGCTACCTCCGCTCGCTGCGGCTGGCGGCGGAGCGGGACATGCGCTCGATCGCGTTCCCGGCGATCAGCACCGGCGCCTACCGCTACCCGATCGAGCAGGCGGCGGCGATCGCCGTGGCCGCCGTCCGCGAGGAGGCCAACCGAGCGACGTCGCTCGCGCTGGTGCGGTTCGTGTGCTTCAGCGCGCCGGACCTGGCAGTGTATCGGCGGCTCCTAGGCGCGTGAGGCCGGCCCGGGCGGCGGCGACGTAGGGCGCGACATCGGGCCCCGCCCCCCGCGCACCGCCGACCGCCGCGACGAACCGGTAGGTCGTGATCGCCGTGGCGCGATCGCCGGCGCGCTCGGCGTCGTTGGCCCGCTTGAGCAGCTGCTGGAGGGTCGCCGGATCGCGATACACGAGCCCCGGGTCGCGCTGCACCCGCCCCGCGAAGCGGACGAACCAGAGGGCGCCGCCGGCGGCGAGGGTGAGCGTGACGAGCGCGATGAGCAGCGCCACTCGCTGGGCGCGTCGGGTCCCGCCGGGAGCGGCGTCAGGCGGCATCGGCCAGCCGGACCACGGCTCCCACCGTCGCTTCCGTGACCATCGCCAGGAACGCGTAGTCGAGCGTGGCGCTGGTGTCGCTCGCCTGATGGTAGTGCGGATTCCGCAGGAAGGCGGTATCGGTGAGCATGAGCGACGGGTAGCGGGCGTCCCAGAACGACGCGTTGTCGGACAGCCGGGTGAGCGGCTGGAGCCAGCCGCGCAGCCGGGTCCGATAGGCGACGACGGGCAGCTCGGGCACTGCGGCACGCGCCGCTGCCACGAATCCGGCGAGCAGCTCGCCTGAGCGGGCGTCGCCCACCGCCGCGAGAAAGTCGCCCGTGCGCGGCACGTCGATCCCGAGCAGTGGCGGGACGGTCTGCGCGCCGGGAGCGGGATCGCGATACCCGACCATCTCAAGGATCAGGGCCCCGGCGAGTGGCTCGGCGCGGGCGCGTTTCGCGCGCGCGAGCGCCTGGCTCCCCACGCGATAGCGGCCGGTGATCGTTTGCAGTTCCTCCAAATCGAGCCCCACAAACTCGACCCCCGCGGCAGGCGCGCGGGCGGCCACGAAACGGGCGCACTCGAGCAGCGCGGCGACGCCGCTGGCGTTATCGTCGGCTCCCGGTGTGTGGGCGGTCGAGTCGAAATGCGCTCCGACGAGCAGGCGGGGACGCCTGGGGTCGCGGCCGGGGACGACGCCCACCACGTTGTGGTAGGTGCGTCGGCGGAAGGAGAAAGGGACGAGGTCGACGGCGAGGCCCAGTGCCGAGAGTTCCGCCGCGACGTAATCACGCGCCGCGCGGTGGTGCTCGGGCGCGGCGCTGGGATGCCGCACGCCCTCGAGGCGGGCGACGTGGTGGCGCAGCCGCTCGACGAGCGAGGCCCGGTGAGCGCGCGCTGGTATGGCCTCTGCCCCTCCTGCCCCCCCTCCCGCCTCCCCCCCTACTCCCCCCGACGCGTGGACCGATCCCCTGAGGGGGGGGTGTTGGCTCTCCAGGGATGCCAGGCACCGTTTGGGCCCGAGACCGGGGGTCGGGGAAACCCCTAAAATTTGACTCTGGGGCCCAAAACCGGGGTTTGGGCCGATAAAAATTTGACTCTGGGGCCCAAAACCGGGGTTTGGGCCCTGAAAAATTTGACTCTGGGGCCTAAAACCGGGGTTTGGGCCCTGAAAAATTTGACTCTGTGTTGACTGTGCCATGCTAAGCTGCCCCCCGCATGGTGACGGTCTGCGCTGTTTTGAGCCCCCTCGAGCGCGCCCCGCTCGACGCCGCCGGAGACGGCTGGTTCGAAACGCTCCACGCCGGCACGTTGCGCCAAGCGTTCCGTGCCGCGCGCCAGCGCCGCGTGGACGCCCTGGTCGTGTCGGTGCAGGTCTGTCGCGGTGAGGAGCCGGCGGTGGCGCGGTTTATGAGTGAGTTCCCGGCGATCTCCACCGTCGCCCTCGTGTCGCAGCACGACTCGGCCGTGAGCGAGACGCTGCTGCAGCTCGGCGCGAGCGGGGTCCGCTTAGCCGTCGACTGCACGGCCCCCGCGGGATGGCGCCGGCTGCGGCGCCTGGTCGCCGTCCCCGCCTCACCAGAGGCAGCACTGATCCTTACCGGTCTCCGGCCCGCCCTGGTCGATGCCACGGGGAACATGCGGGCGTTCCTCGAAACGCTCGCGCGGTTCGCGCCCATCCTCCCCAACGTTGGCAAGCTCGCGCGCCGCCTCTGCCTTCCCTCGTCCACCCTCATCGCTCGGTTTCGGCGGGCGCGGCTTCCGTCCCCCAAGGCCTATCTCGCCGGCATGCGGCGGCTGCACGCTGCCTATCTGTTCGCGAATCCCGGCCTGCCGGTCGAGGAGGTCGCGAACCGGCTCGACTACTCCGGGGCTCAGTCCCTGAGGAAGCACTTGAAACTGACGCTGGGCCTCACCTCGGGTGAGTTCCGTCGGCGCTTTCCCTTTCCGGTAGCGCTCGAGCGCTACGTGGAGCTCCTGATCACCCCTTACCGGGAAACCCTGCGCACGTTCTGCCCGCTCAACGCGGGGTTGTGGGACCAAGGATCGGACGTGCCTCGCGTTTCCCGGAAGGGGTGATCAGTCCGCTGCGGCCCGGGTCGCCGGCTGTTCCCGGGTCTGCTGTTCGCGGCCGAGCACCGAGAAGCGGGCAATGCTGGCGCGCAGCCGCTCGGCGAGCTGCGCGAGCTGCTGCGAGGTGGCCGTCAAGTCACCCATCGAGGTGATTTCCGCCTGGGTGGCGGCCGCCGCCCCATCGGCGCTCTGGGAGGACGCGCTCGAGATCGCCGCCACCTGCGCGAGCGACTGCGCCAGCTCCGCGAGCCGCTGGGCTTGGCCGCGCGACACTTCCGCGGTCGCGTTCACCAGATCGCCGACCAGCTCGATGCCCTGGTGCAGCTCCTGCAGGGCGCCGTCCGCTTCGGCCGCGACGGCCCCGATGTCGCGGACCTTCACCTCCCCCGACTGCATCGCGCGGGCGGCGGCGTCGATCCCGGCCTGCAGATCGGAGACGAGCTCCGCCACTTCCCGCGCCGATTTCCCCGCCTCCGCCGCCAGGGCCCGCACTTCCTCCGCCACCACCGCGAAGCCCTCCCCGTGCTCCGCCGCGCGCGCCGCCTCGATCGCGGCGTTCAGGGCGAGGAGATGCGTCTGGCGCGCGATCCGGGCGATCGTCTGGGCGAACACCCCGATCCGCTCGGACATGCCCGAGAGCCCCACCACGGTCGATGCGGTGGCGCGCACCTCGTCGCCCACGGTCCGCAACGTCTGGCTCGCGCGCGCCACCCGCTCCCGGCCGCGCTCCGCGGCCGCGACGAGGCGGGCGGCATCCGCCTGCATCAGCTCCGCGCGAACGCGCAACGCTTCGGCCTGCTCGGCGGCCTTGGCACTCTCGCTCTGAGCGTTGTCCGCCATCCCGCGCTGGGTGCCCAGATCGGTCGCGAGTCGCTGCGCCGTGTGGGTAACCGTCTCGGACGTGGCGTGGAGCTCCTCGGCTGACGCCGCCAGCTGCTCGGCGAACGCGGCGACTTCATCCGCTTCCCGTTGCACGGTGGAGATCGTGCCGCCGATCTCCTCGAGCATGCGGTTGAAGCTGCGCTCGAGGAAACCGAGCTCGTCCGACTCGCCAGCCGGGGCGCGGACGGCGAGGTCGCCCCGCTCCGCCTCACCCATCACGCTGCGGGTGTGGCGGATGCGCTCGATCAGCGTGGCGGGAATGCGCTTGAGGGCCATCGCCACCAGCATGAAGACGACCGTCTCGAGCCCCGCCTGGGTGAGGCTGGCCCCGGGCTCGTACCAGGCGGCGTGCAGGTAGCTCGCGCCCAGATAAGCGAGGGCGGCGGTGAGCACGAGGAAGTTGCCCACGGCGCGGCCCTGGTCGAAGGCGTAGGGGAGCACGGCGATGAAAAAGGCGGCGATGAACCCGCCGCGCCCGAACCACACGACCAGGACGGCGACGAGCAGGACGTCGAAGAGCGACAGGGCGTATACCAGCCACCAGCGATACCAGCCGCGCTCGTTGATGAGCCCGAGTAGCTCGTTCACGAACGCCGCCCCGCCCACGACCAGGACGATCACGCCGGGGGAGGTTTTGACCACCCCGAACCCCCACCCTACGAGCCCGAGCGCCAGGCCGAAACCGACCATCACGCGCCGCAGCCGGTGGCTGCGGGCGATCGTCTCGAGGTCCTTGAGCCGCTGCTCGAGGCCCGTGGCGTCGTCCTTCCAGCCCCGCACCCGCGAGGCGAGCGACGGGCGGACGGCTGCGGGCGGGCGGAAGGGACGTGTGCTCACGAGAGGGGGATCATACACCGCCGATCGGCGGCGCGGCAATCGCGGGCGGGCTCACGCGAGGCCCAAGTCCGTGGTGGTGACGAGGGTCTCGACGGCGTGGCCGGCGCGCTCGAGCGCCGAGCGCCCCCCCTCCTCGCGGTCCACGACCGCGAGCACGCCGAGCACGCGCCCTCCCTCGGCCGTGACCGCCGCGATCGCCTCGGCCGCCGAGCGCCCCGTCGTGATCACGTCCTCGACGACCACCACGGTGGCGCCGGGGGCAAAGCAGCCTTCGATGCGCCGTGCCGTGCCGTGGGCCTTCGCCTGCTTGCGGACGCTGAATGCGTCGAGGCTCCGCCCCTGGGCGTGGGCGGCGGCGGCGATGGCGTAGGCCACGGGGTCGGCCCCAAGGGTGAGGCCACCCACCAGGGCCGGTGTCCAGCCGCGGGCCCCGAGCCGCGCGAGGCCCAGGGCGCCGATCACGGCGAAGCCTTCGCCCGACATGGTGGTGCGGCGCGCGTCGATGTAGAAGCTCGAGCGCTTTCCGGAGGCGAGCACGAAGTCGCCGCGGGCGATCGAGCGCTCGCGCAGGAGCTCGCGCAGCCGCCGTTCGAGGTCTGGGGTCGACGCCATTGCGTCTGAGGTAGTAGTAACTGCTACTACTCTCGTCCTGGTCGCTGGACCGCCCGCCTCAGGGCGGCCAACCACCCGGGCTTGGGCGGCCCGGCCGCCGCCAGCCCGGCGCTCACCTCGTCGGCGAACGCGGTCACGGTCGGCTGGCGGCGGGCCGGATCGCGCTCCAGGCCGCGCATGACGGCCGCTTCGAGCGCGGCCGGAAAGCGCAGCCCCGGGGCCGCCTGGTTGAGCGCTACCGGCGGGGCGCTCAAGAGCTGCTGGAACAACTCGCGCGGGCTGCGCCCGGTGTGGGGATAGCGGTCCGTGAGCAGCCAATAGACGATCGTCGCGAGACTGTAGATGTCCGCGCGGCCGTCGACCAGCTCGCCCGAAAGGGCCTCGGGGGCGACGTACTTCAGAGTGCCCACGAAGAAGCCGGTGCGCGTGAGGCGCTCTTCGGGCGGCAGCTCGGCGTCGCGGGCAATCCCGAAGTCGAGCAGCTTCACCCGCTCGGTCGCTGGGTCGTACACGATGTTCTCGGGCTTCAAGTCGCGATGGATGATGCCCGCCTGGTGCGCCGCGGCGAGCGCGGCGGCGAGCTGGCGCACCAGGCTCGCCACGAGCGTCGAAGCGAGCGGCCCGACGCGGTGTACGTACTCGGCGAGGGACTTGCCGGCAGCCCACTCGAGCGCCAGGTAGTGGAGGCCGGCGGCTTCTCCATAGTCGTAGGTGCGCACCACACCGGGATTGTGGACCCGCGAGCCGTAGCCCGCCTCGCGCAGGAAGCGCTGGACCGCGGTGGGGTCGCTCCGCAGCCCCGAGCGCAATACTTTGAACGCACAGACGCCACGCTCGGGGTGCTCGGCGCGGTACACTTCCGCCGTGCCTCCCTCGCCGACGCGTTCGAGGAGGCGGTAGCCGGCGATGGTGCGGCCGGCGAGGTTCTCGCTGGGCATGGGAACGCGCGAAACTAACGCCCGGATTTGAGGTTGAGCAAGTGAGACAAGTCGTGGCGGTGACACTGTTCGCGGTCGGCGTGGCGGGCTGTGGCGGCGGGGCGCCGCCCACCACGGGGGCGCGTCCCGAGGGGGGTGGGGGTGGAGCTGCGGCCGCCGGCGGCCTCACGCTGTTCGACGCGAGCAGTGTGTACGCGTCCATGGGCCTGCTGGTCGCCGGTCCCCCGTTGCCCTTCATCGCCACCGTGCGCTACTTCGCGGACGCCGGCCCCGACTCGACGCTCGCGCTGTTCGCGTTGTCGCTCGCGAACCATGCGCTCACCTTCCAGCGCGACGGCCCCGCGTTTACGGCGCATTACCACGTGGACGTCGCGTTCCGGCACGACACCGGCAGCGTCCGCCAGTTCGCGACCGAGGAGACGGTGCGGGTCCGTACGTTCCAGGAGACGCTGCGCGCCGACGAGAGCGTGATCTACCAGCAGTTCGTCGCCATCCCGCCCGGCGTCTATCGGGTGGACGTCACGGTGCGCGACCGGAATGGGCCGGCCGTGTCGCACCGCGAGCGCACCGACACGGTCGCGCGGTTCGCGGGGCAGGGGATGGCCATGCCGCTCGCGGTGTATCAGGGGCTTGGCCGGCGCCGGCGCGCCGACGTGCCGAAGCTCGTCGCGAACCCCCGCGCGATGCTGCCCTACGGCGTCGACTCGTTGCGCTTCTACGTGGAGGTCTATGGAGCGCGCGGTGGGACGCGCCTCGCCGCGCGCGCCCTGGATCAGGGCGGGCACGAGGTGTGGCGCGACACGCTGGCCCTCGCGGGGGACGAGGCGCTCGCGAGCGCGCTGGCGGTGATCGGCCCGGGAGACCTTCCGGTGGGCACGGGGCGCTTCGAAGTCGCCCCGGTGGGCGCGGGTCCCGACGCAGCGCGCATCACGCCGTTTCTCGTGAGCTTCTCCGATCAGTGGGCGATCACCAACTACGATCAGATGATCAGCCTGTTGCGCTACTTCGACCGCCAGGACTGGGTGGACAAGCTGCGCCAGGCGACCCCCGAGCAGCGCCCCGCCGTCTGGCGCGAGTTCTACCGGGCGACCGACCCGAACCCGGCCACGCCCGAGAACGAGGCGCTCGACGCGTATTTTCGCCGCGTGCAGATCGCGAACCAGCGGTTTCGGGAGGGCGACCCGGGCTGGCTCACCGACCGCGGCGAGGTCTTCATCACCCTGGGGGAGCCCGACGACGTGTTCGACTTCAGTAGCGACGTCGCGCGTGCCGGCGTGCGCGGGGTCCGCTGGACCTACAACGCCTTCCGCCTGACGCTCTTCTTTCAGGACCAAAACGGCTTCGGCCGCTTCCGTTTGACGCCGCTGTCGCGGGCGGAGTTCCAGCGAGCCGCGGCCCTGGCGCGGCGCCGCCAGTGAGCTGCCGGCGGCGGGCGACGGCAGTCGTGCTGCTCGCCGCCGGGGTCGCCGCGGCCGCGGCTCCCCGCGCGGTCGGCGCCCAAACGGCTCCCGACGGCGCCGCGGAGCGGGCCGAGTCGCTGCTGCTCGCCGGCCGACCCTGGCACGCGGCGGAGACCCTGCTCGCCGCCGCCGCGCGCGGGCCGCGCCTGAACGCCACCTTCCTCGTGCAGGGCGCCCGGGCGGAACTCGGCGCCCGCCGCTACGACCGCGTGCACAGCCTGCTCGTCGGGCAGCCGTGGCTCGAGGACTACGGCGAGGGCGAGGCGCTCGCGCTGCTCGCCGAGGCGGAGGCGCGGCTGGGCGAGAGCGCAGCGGCGGCGGGGCACTACGCGGCGGCGCGGCGGCGTGCGCGGGGGGCGCGCGCGGCGCTGCTCACCGTGCGCGAGGGGCTCGCTCGCGAAGCGGCAGGGGAGCTGGACTCGGCGGCGGCGGCGTACGGAGCGGCGCGAGCGGCCGGGCTCGCGGCGATCGAGCCGTGGCTGCGGCTGCGCCAAGCGCGGGTCACCCGTGACACCGCGGCGGCGAACCGGCTGCTCGCGGACCTGCCGTCCCCCGTGGCGCGCGAGGCGGGCAATGCGCGCGCCCATGCCCTGCTGGCGGCGGGCGACTCCGCGGCGGCGCTCGAGGCGTTCGCGCAAGCGGGCCGCTCGCTCGACGTGGCGCGGCTCGCCCTGGCGCGCGGCGACTCGAGCCGTGCGCGGGACGCGCTCTATGGGCTCATGGCGCGGGCGCCCGAATCGGATGACGCGGGCAGCGCGGTCGGCGTCGCGCTCACCGCGCTCACGCCGCGCACGCCGCCCGAGCGCGTGGCGCTCGCCCGGGCGATGAAGACCCATGGCGCGGCCGCCGACGCGCGGCTCGAGGTGGAGCGCGCGATCCGCGCCGGTGACTCGAGCGCCGCGACCCTGATGCTCGCGGGCGAGCTCTTCGCGGCTGGCGCTCGCCCGCGCGACGCCGAGCGGGCCTACCGGGGGGCGGCTCGCGACCCGACCCTGCGACCGCTCGCCCTCTATCGGCGGGCGCGCCTGCTGACGCGGCTCGGGGACGCGGGGGCGGCGGAGGCGCTCGCGGGCTTTGCGCAGGCGTTCCCCGCCGATACGGCGGCGCCCGCGGCGCTGTACGCGCTGGGCGACCACCTGAGCGATCACGGCGACGGGCCGGGCGCCGGCCGCTGGTTCGGCGACCTGATCGCCCGCTACCCCACCGATCCGCACGCGTCGCTGGCGCGCTTCCGGCTCGCCGCGCAGGCGCTACGGGACAGCCTGCGCGATAGCGCCGCGGCGCTGTTCCGCTCGGAGATCGCGGCCGGCGCCCCGCAGCGGGTGAGCGCGCGCTGGTGGCTCGGGCGGCTGGCGCTTCAGGCCGGTGATACCGCGGCGGCGCGCTCCACGTGGCTCACGCTCGCACGGGAGGATTCGATCGGCTACTACGGGCTGCGGGCTCGGCGCGAGCTGGAGCTGCCGCCGCTGCACCTCGCGGCGCCGCCGCTCCCCGGCCCCGCGCCCGCCGCCGCCGCGGCGCTCGGTCGTCTGGACACGCTCCTCCTCGCCGGCCTCGACACCGCGGCGCAGGCCGAGGTGCGCGCGGTGCTGGGCCGCGCGCCGCAGCTCGATCCCGACGCCCTCCTCGCCTGGAGCGACGGTTTGGCGACTCGGGGTTTCGGCCCGGCGGCCGTGCGGCTCGGCTGGCAGGCGGCGCTCAAGTCACCCAACGATGTGCGCGTGCTGCGCGCGATCTTCCCGTGGCCCAACCGCCGCGCGGTCGAAGCCGAAGCCGCCGAGTTCGGCGTCGACGCCCTGCTGCTCGTGGCCATCGTGCGCCAGGAGAGCATATTCGACGCGGCGGCGCTGTCGTCCGCCGGCGCCCGTGGCCTCGCGCAGCTCCTCCCCGGCACGGCGGCGCTCACGGCGCGCGGCCTCGACGTCGCGTTCTATCCCGACTGGATCACCGTCCCCGACTTGAATCTCCACCTGGGCGCCGCGCATTTGCAGGAGTTGCTCGAGCGCTTCGGCGGTCGCGTGGACGCGGCCGTGGCGGCCTACAACGCGGGCGCGGCACCCGTCACGCGGTGGCTGGCGCGCCCGGGCGCGGGCGATCCGGACCAGTTCGTCGAGCTGATCCCGTATCAGGAAACGCGGGGCTACGTGCGCGCGGTGCTCCGCAACCGGGAGCTGTACCGGGCCCTGTATGTGACGCCAACCAATTGAACAAACGGTAGTTAGCAAAGGCGGCGAGCGGGCCGGCGAGGTTGCTTGACAACCTTTCCGGCGCGCGCCATTTCATAGCGCGCCCGACACCGGTGCCGGGCCGGGTGCTCTCGCGCCCCATGTGTGACTCTGTAGGAGGGCAGAAGGCAATGGCTAAGGGAAAGGTCAAGTGGTTCAATGACGCCAAGGGCTATGGCTTCATTGAGCAGGAGGGCGGCGACGACGTGTTCGTGCACTTCTCGGCGATTCAGATGGACGGCTTCAAGACGCTCGCCGAAGGGCAAGTGGTGGAGTTCGAGGTCAAGGCCGGCGAGAAAGGACTGCACGCCGCGAACGTCACTCGGGCGTAGCTCCACCGGCGCAGCGCGCAGTTTGCTCCCCGCCCGGCGGCACACCGGGCGGGGCTTTTCATGGGTGCGCTATTATTCGGCCCATGCCGCCCGCTCCACCGCCGCCGGCCGGGTCCGCGGCGACGCTCTATCTCGTCGACGGGTACGCCCTCGCGTACCGCGCCTTCTTCGCTATGATCGCGCGCCCCCTCACCACGCGGCGCGGCGAGAACACGTCCGCGGCGTGGGGCGTCACCAACTTCCTCCTGCGGCTGCTCGAGCGGCGCCGACCCGACTATCTCGCCTGGGTGCACGACGTCGGGGAATCATTCCGTCACGTCACCTATCCCGCCTACAAGGCCACGCGCGAGAAGCTCACCGACGAGCTGCAGCAGGACTTCGATCGCTCGGTCGCGCGGATCGAGCAGATCCTGGGCGCGTTCCGCGTGCCCGTGGTGGGCGTGGAGGGCTTCGAGGCGGACGACGTGATCGGCACCCTCGCCAGCGCGGCCGCGGCGCGCGGCCTGCAGGTCGTCATCGTGTCGGGCGACAAGGACTTCTATCAATTGATCGGGCCGGGGGTCGCGCTCCTGAATCCCGGGCGCGGGGGCCCGGCGGCAGTCGAGGAGCACTGGGTCGACCAGTCGAACGCGAGCGAGCGCCTGGGAGTGCCGCCGGAGCGCGTGGTCGACTACTTGGCGCTCGTGGGGGACAGTTCGGACAACGTCCCCGGCGTGCACGGCGTGGGGGAGAAAACGGCGCTCGCGCTGTTGCGGACATTCGGTGATCTCGACGCGATCCTCGCCGCGCCCGAGCGGATCACGGGCAAGCGGGCGCGCGAGGCCGTGCAGCGCGATGCCGACCTGGCGCGCCTGTCGCGCGAGCTCGTCACGATCCGGCGCGACGTGCCGCTCGCGGTCGGCTGGGACGAGCTGCGCGTGCAGCCGCCCAACGTGGCCCGGCTCACCGAGCTCTTCACCGAGCTCGAGTTCCGCTCCCTCATTCCGAAGCTCGCCGCGCTCGACCGGCCAGCGCCGGCCGTCGCGCCCGGGCCTCCGGCGGCCGCGCCAGCGGCGCCGCCGGCGGCCGTCGTGGTTGGGGGGAGCGCGGGCGCCGCGCTCGTGCCCGCCGTCGCGGACCCGACGATCGTGGACGACCCGGCGCTCCTCGCCGCGGTCGTGGCGGAGTGTCGCGGCGCGGCCCTCGTCGCCCTCGACACCGAGACGACGTCGCTCGACCCGATGCGCGCCGACCTGGTGGGGCTGTCGCTCGCGATCGCCCCGGGGCGCTCCTGGTACCTGCCGTTCGCCCACGTCGCCCCCGACGGCGAGCTCGCCGGGGCGGCGCCGCGCAACCTGCCCCCGCTCGCGAGCCCGGCGCTCGCGCCGCTGCGTGAGGTGCTCGCCGATCCGCGAGTGCCGAAGGCCGGGCATAACATCAAATACGACTGGCTCGTGCTGCGCCGGGCGGGCACGGAGCTCGCGGGCGTCAGCTACGACTCGATGCTCGCCAGCTTCGTGCTCGATCCCGGCCGCCGCTCGCACGCGATCGACGAGCTGGCGCGCGATCGGCTGTCGCTCGTCCTGCGAACTTACGGCGAGCTCGTGGGGCGGGGTCGGTCGGAGCGGCCGTTCGCCACGCTCCCGGTCGCGGACGCGGCCGGTTACTGCGCCGCCGACAGCGAGATGGTGCTGCGGCTCGAGGCGGCGTTCCGGCCGGAGCTCGAGGACCACGAGCTCCTCCGCCTGCTCGAGACGATCGAGCTACCGCTGATCGGGGTGCTGACGGACATGGAATGGCGGGGGGTACGGATCGATCTCGAGCGCCTGGGGGAGATTGCGCGCGCCTTCGCCCGTGAGCTGGCCGAGCTGGAGCGGGCGATCTACCACGCGGCGGGCACCGAGTTCAACATCAACTCGACGCCGCAGCTGCGGCACGTGCTATTCGAGAAGATCCAGCTCCCGGTCCAGAAGAAGACCAAGACCGGCCCCTCGACCGACTATGAGGTGCTGGAGCAGCTCGCGAGCCAGGGGCACGAAGTGCCCCGGCTGTTGATCGAGTACCGCGAGCTCTCCAAGCTCAAGTCCACCTACGTCGATGCGCTGCCCGGCTTCATCAACCCCCGCACGGGGCGCATCCACACGAGCTTCAATCAGACCGGCGCGGCCACGGGGCGACTCTCGTCCTCCGACCCGAACCTCCAGAACATCCCGGTGCGCACCCGGCGCGGCGAGACGATCCGCCGTGCCTTCGTCGCGCCGCCCGGCTCGCTCCTCCTCACGGCCGACTACTCCCAAATCGAGTTGCGTCTGCTCGCCCACCTCTCGGGCGACACCGCCTTCGTCCAGGCGTTCGAGCAGGGCGGCGACATCCACCGCCAGACCGCCGCGATCATCTTCGGCGTGCCCCAGGAGCAGGTGACACCCGATATGCGGGCGCGCGCCAAGACCATCAACTTCGGAACGATCTACGGCCAGGGGCCATTCGCCTTGGCGCGCCAGCTCGGCATCTCGCAGGAAGACGCCCGCGCCTTCATTCAGGCGTACTTCACCCGCTTCGCCGGTGTGCGGGCCTGGCTCGATCGCACGGTGGCCGAGGCGCGGCAGCGCGGCTATGTGGAGACACTGTTCGGAAGGCGGCGTTACATCCCGGAGCTCAAGGATCGCAACTACAACATCCGCGCCTTCGGTGAGCGCACGGCGACCAACTCACCGCTCCAGGGGTCGGCGGCGGATCTGATCAAGCTGGCCATGATCGGCATCGCGGGCGCGCTCAAGGAGCGCGGCCTGGCGTCCCGCATGATCCTGCAAGTGCATGATGAGCTTGTGCTTGAGGTGCCAACTGGGGAGGAGGAAGTCGCTACGGAACTGGTAAAACGCCACATGGAACAGGCCACGCGCCTACGCGTGCCCCTTGTCGTAACTACCGGCATGGGAACGAATTGGCTCGATGCCAAGGGCTAAGCATGGCTCTTGCAGGAACGACATGGGGCGTTCATCTATAGGGGGCACCGAGCATTGCCGTTGCCGGCTCGGCGCACCCTTTCGCGCCCGGAGGGGGCACACGTGGTGTCTCGACGCGGCTTCACCCTGATTGAGTTGCTCATCGTGGTGGTGATCATCGGGCTCTTGGCATCGATTGCCATCCCGAAGTTCTCCAACACGAAGGAGAAGGCGTACGTCGGCGCGATGAAGTCTGATCTCCGCAATCTGGCCACCGCGGAGGAAGCCTTCTTCTACGACAGCGCGAAGTACACGACGAGCTTCGCCCTGATGAACAACTTCACGCCGACGATCGGGGTCGTCATGACCATCTCGGCGGCGACCGCGAGCGGCTGGTCGGCGAGCACCACGAACATCAACGCCCCGGGGCGCCTGTGTGCCCTGTTCTCCGGCACCGGCCCCGCGGCCGCACCCGCGACGGTCGAGGGCCGCATCGCCTGCCAGTAAGGTCGCTCTATCGGGAGTTCCCGCGCCGCCGCGAGGGCATGTGCTTCGCCCTCGACGGCGGCGTTTGGCTTCATCGCCACCGACTCGCGGGCGAGCCGATGGCCCATCTCGTGAGTCGCGACAAGGACCGGCTGCTCGCGCTCGGGCGTGAGCTCGGCCTCCAGCCCGGCTGGCTCCAATACAAGCCGCTGAAAGACCCGCGCACCGGCCTGCGCGTCCCGGCGTGGCACTGGGACCTGTGGGGCGCGCACCTCGCCCACCTCGACACCCGGTCGAGCTGATCCCGTAACCCCGGCCGCCCGCCCGCGGCCGCTAGCGGTCGGGCGGCCGCTCGAGTTTCGGCGCCCGCACGCCAGGCCACCAGTTCCAGCGGCCGGCGATGTGCATGATCGCGGGCACCAGCACCATCCGGATCAGCGTCGCGTCGAGCAGCACTGCGGTCGCGAGGCCGAACCCGATCAGCTGCACCGCGAGCACGCGCGTGAACGCGAAGGTCCCGAACACGAGGATCATGATCAGGGCCGCGCTCGTGATGGTCGAAGCGGTGGCCGACAGGCCTTCCATGGTCGCGTGGTCGTTCCGGCCGGTCTTGTCGAACACCTCCTTGATCCGGGTGAGGAGGAACACCTCGTAGTCCATCGACAGGCCGAACACGATCGCGAACACCAGGACGGGCACTACGGCCCAGATCGCCCGGGTCGGTCCCGCGACCCCGAACACACCGGCGCCGTAGCCGTCCTGAAACACGAGCACCGTGAGTCCGAACGCCCCGCCCACGGACAGGAGGTTCAGGACGACCGCTTTCACCGGCACGAGTAGCGAGCGGAACGCCCAGAACAGCATGATCGCCGTGATGCCGAGCACCATGCCAATGGTCTGCGGGAAGTGCGACATGAGCTGGCGCTGCGTGTCCACATTCGAGGCCGCGAATCCGGCGACCAGAATGTCGGCGCCGCCCAGGCCGCGGACGCCGTGGCGCACGATCGCCCGCACGCGTTGGACGACGTCCATCAGGCCCGTGAGCGAGACGGTATCGCGGGGGACGACGTCCAACAGCGTCACGCGATTGTCGCTGCTCAGGTAGGCGTCGTAGAACTTGGGGTTCTTGGCGCGCGCGTCGCTCGGGTCGCTGTAATAGATCGCCAGCTGCAGGGTCGAGAGTCCCGGCTTGACGCTCGCCACGCCCCGGACTTCTCGCACTCGAGCGTCCTTGCGGATCGAATCGGTGAGGGCTTTGAGCCCCGAGAGGTGGCGGGCGGAGAGCGCGGACTCCCCCTCGGAGAGTTGCACCACGACCCGCACCGGATGAATCACACCGCTTGCGCCCATCGCGCGCAGCGCCTCGAGCCCCTGATCGGACTCGGACTGGGGTGGGAACCAGTTGGTGGCGGGCAGGCCGAGGCGGATCCAGGTCAGCGGGAACGCGAGGAGCGCGATCGCGCTCCCGCCTAGCGCCACGGCCCGCCACGGTCGATGGGCCAGCCAGCGGGACCAGCGCTCCCAGCCCGTGGGCGCGTGGAACCGGGCGAGCGGGCGCGCCAGCCACTTCGGGCGGTCGATGTTGCGCCCCAGGATGGCGAGCGCCGCCGGCAGAAACGTGGTCGCGAGCAGCACCGCCACCGGGACGACGAGCAGTCCGCCCACCCCCACGGAGCGCGTGTCGAACAGCGGCGTGAACACGAGCGCCGCGAACCCCACCACCACGGTCACGCCCGAGGTGACGACCGCCGACCCCGCCGTCTCGACGGTGCGGATCGCCGCATCGACCGGCGCGAGGCCGCGGTTCAGCTCCTCCCGGAAGCGCGTGACGATCAGCAGCGAGTAGTCGATCCCGACGCCGAGTCCCACCATGGTGGTGATGTTCAGGACGAACACGGACATCGGCATGTAGCGCGCCGCCACGGTCACGAGGCCGAGGGCGATCGTGATGGCCACGACACCGACCACGACCGGCAAGGCGGCGGCGACGAGCGCGCCAAATGCCACGATCAGCACCAGCAGCGTGAGCGGCAGGGCGCGTGCCTCACCGCGCTCGGTGTCCTCGGCGCTGGTGACGCGCACGTCGTGGTCCAACGCGGGGAATCCGGTCACCATCACCTGGAACCCGTCCGCCCCGGGGACCCGCGCCAGCGCCGCGCGGATCGTCTCCCGCAGGTCGGGCACGAAACTGACGCCCGCGTCGTCGGAGGATTCCGGCGTGAGGGCGGCGATGAGGAATGTGGTGCGGCGGTCCTGGCTCACGAAGCTCGATTCCCCGATCGAGCGGACCGAGATGACCTGGTTGACGTAGCTGCGGCGCTCGAGCGCCGCCTTGAGTGTGTCGAGCACGCTCGTGAAGCGCGGCGTGGTCCAGCGCACCGGGCCGTGCACCACGACGCCCACGTAGTCGGCGAACGGCGTGGGGAACGCGCTCTTCAAGAGCTCGGTGGCGCGGCTCGCTTCGGTCGGCTCGGTCGTGCCGCCCCGCAATGCCAGTGCCTGTTGGACGTGACACGCCCGCGGAGCGAACAGCACAAACAGGGCTGCCCACACCGCGAGGACCCACCCACGGAAGCGGATGATGGGGGCTGCGGGTAACGCGATCACTTACCGGCCGAGCATGAGCAGGCCCCAATCATAGAGGCGCCCGCGAGGCAAAGCTAGCGGCGCGACACCGCCGGCTCGCATATTGCGCGCATGATCGAGCGTCGCGTCGCCGTCATCCTGTCCGGGCTCGTTGCCGCGCTCGCGCTGGCGCTGATGTTCCGGGCGTTCGCGCGGCCGACGCCGCGCATCCGCGCCGCGCCCACGCCGGCCCCGCCGGTGCTGGTCGTCCCGGCCGACAGCGCGGCGCGCCGCGACAGCGTGGCTCGGGCCGCGGCACCTACCCCGGCTCCGCCGGTGGGGCAGGCGCGCGTGGCCCAGCCGCCGCCCTCGGGCCCGGGCGCGCCGAGCTACATCGTGCTGCTCGCGCGCTCCGAGCTTCGCCGCCGCATCCGCGCCAGCGCCCAGCTCACCTACTTGAACGACATCGTCGCCGCGAGCACCGATTCGGCGTTGCACCGCTGGGACGGCCGCATGCAGTCGGCGGTGCGCGTGTACCTGGCCTCCAGTGTGGTGGCGAATTTCCAGCCCGGCTTTCTCGAGGCGGTCCGGACGGCGTTCGAGCGGTGGGAGCAGACCGGCGTGGCCGTGGCGTTCAAGCTGGATGCCGACTCGGCGGCGGCCGAGGTGCAGTTCCAGTGGCGCATCCAGTTCGAGGGAGCGCGCTCCGGACTGACCACGCTCGAGTGGGACGAGGAGGGGCACCTGAAGAGCGGCGTCGTCACGCTCGCGACGTTCGATCCCAAGGGGCAGCCGTTCGGGCCAGATGAAGTGCGCGTGATGGCGCTGCACGAGATCGGCCACTTGCTGGGCCTCGATCACTCGCCCGACCCGGGCGACATCATGTACGCCTCGCCCAAGGTGCGCGACCTCTCGCAGCGCGACATCGCCACGCTCATGCTCCTCTACGAGCTCGCCCCGGGCTCGCTGCGCGTGGGCAACTAGGGGCTCCCAGGCCGCCCGCTATATTGAGGAAGGAGGGCAGGCGGCAGGTCCCATGACACACCGCGGCATCGTCTCGTTTCTCACCCACGCAACGCCCGACGGGGGCGCGGCCACCCTCGCCCAGGCGCTCGATGCGCGGGTGCAGGAGGGGGAGCTGGTCGAGCGGCTCCCGGGCGGCGCGGTGCGCTGCTTCGCGTGCGGGCACCGCTGCCTCGTCAAGCCGGGCCGCCGCGGCATCTGCAAGGTCCGCTACAACAAGGACGGCACGCTTTTCGCCCCCGCCGGGTACGTTGCCGCCCTGCAGTGCGATCCCACCGAGAAGAAGCCGTTTTTCCACGTGCTCCCCGGCTCGGACACCCTCACCTTCGGGATGCTGGGGTGCGACTTCCACTGCGGCTACTGCCAGAACTGGCTCACGAGCCAGGCGCTGCGGGACGACGCGGCCGGCGTGCTCCCGACCGACGTCACCCCCGACGGCCTGGTCGGGCTGGCGCTGCGCCAGGGCGCGAAGCTCGTGGGCTCGTCGTACAACGAGCCGCTCATCACCTCCGAGTGGGCGGTCGCTGTCTTCAAGGTGGCGAAAGCGCGCGGCCTGAAGACCGCGTTCATCTCGAACGGCAACGCCACGCCGGAAGTGCTCGACTACATCCGCCCGTGGACCGACTGCTACAAGATCGACTTCAAGGCGATGGACGACCGACGCTACCGCGAGCTCGGCGGCGTGCTGCAGCACGTGCTCGACGCGATCCGCATGGTGTACGAGCGCGGCTTCTGGCTCGAACTCGTCACGCTGGTCGTGCCGGGATTCAACGACGACGATGCCCAGCTCGCGCGCGCCGCCGACTACATCGCGTCGGTGAGCCCTGAGATTCCGTGGCACGTGACCGCGTTCCACAAGGACTACCGGATGACCGATCCGGACGACACGACCGCCGAGACGCTGGTGCGGGCGTGCGAGCTCGGCACCAAGGCCGGGCTCAAGTTCGTCTACGCCGGCAACCTCCCGGGCAAGGTGGACCGCTGGGAGCACACCTGGTGCCCCGACTGCGGCGACCGCTTGATTGCGCGCGTCGGCTACGCGATCCGGGAGCAGCGGATCGGCGCGGATGGCCGCTGCCCGGCCTGCGGGCGGCGCATCCCGGGCGTGTGGTGCTAGCAGTCGTGCTGTTCGTGCAGGCGCTCACGGTCGCGACCCCGGCGCAGCGTGCCGCGGTCGGGCGGGTTGGCCCCGCTCGCTTCGACGCCGCGACCTTCGACCCCGTGATCGAAGCCGGCATCCGCCGCGGCGCGTACCCGGGCGCCGCCGTCGTGATCGGGCGGCACGACCGCGTGCTGTACGCGCGGGGGTACGGGCGCCTCATGTGGTCACGCTCGAGCCCGCGCGTCGACCCCGACAGCACGGTGTACGACCTCGCCTCACTTACCAAGGTGATGGCGACGACCACCGCGCTGATGCTGCTCGTCGAGCGGGGCACGGTGCGGCTCGATGCGCCCGTGACGACGTACGTCCCCGAGTTCGACGCCGCAGGCACGGCGAGCATCACGGTGCGCGAGCTGTTGGCGCACACGTCCGGCCTGCGCGCCGACCTGCCCGACGACGAGCTCAAGGCCATTCCCGACGGCCCGACGCTGCTCGCGCGGGTCATTGCCCAGACGCCCCGCTTCCCACCCGGCACGCGCGTCGTCTACAGTGACCTGAACGCGATCCTGCTCGGGGAAATCGTGCGGCGCGTCGCAGGCGAGCCGCTCGCCGCCTTCGTCGCGCGCGAGGTGCTCGCGCCCCTAGGGCTCGCCCAGACCGGGTTCCACCCCGCGGCGAGCGGGCGCGCGCGCATCGCGCCGACCGGCGTATGGCGCGGGCACCCCGTGGCAGGGGTGGTGAACGATCCCAGCGCCGCGAAGCTCGGCGGGGTGGCGGGCAACGCCGGACTGTTCGCCACGGCGACCGATGTGGCGCGGTTCGCCCAGTTCATGCTGCGCCAGGGGGCGCTCGTCGACGGACGGCGGCTCGTCGCGGCGGAGACCGTGCGGCTGTTCACGACGCCCGCGGCCAACTTCGGCCACCGGAGCGAGGCGCGAGCGCTGGGGTGGCAGGCGCTGCCGACGGGGGAGCAGGTCTCGAGTGCCGGGACCGCGTTTGGCCCCAAGAGCTACGGCCACACCGGCTGGACGGGCACCTCGCTGTGGATCGATCCGGACCGCGACCTGTTCGTCGTGCTGCTCACGAACCGGGCGTTCGCGCCGCGCGCCCGCCGCTCCTTCACGGTCCTGAAGCAGGTGCGGGGCCAGGTGGCCGACGCCGCCGCTGGGGCGTCCGATGCGCGTTGACCGCCCCACCCTGATCTACGACGGCGAGTGCGGCTTCTGCCGGCGCTCGGTCGACTGGGTGCGGCGCCGGGATCGGGAACACCGCCTGGTACTGCTCCCGTTTCAGGACGAGGACCGCGTGGCCCGGCTCGGGATCCCCCTCCCCGCGCTCGCGGCGGCGATGCATCTGGTGCGTCCCGACGGACGGGTGTTTGTGGGCGCGGATGCGGCGCCCGAGATCCTGCGGTTGTTGCCGGGCGGGCGCGTGCCCGCCTGGCTGTTCCGGGTGCCGGGCGTGTTGCCGGTGGCGCGGCGGGTGTACGGTTGGATCGCGCGGCAGCGGCGCTGTCTGGTGCGCGGCTACTCGGGCGACTAGGTTCGAGCATAGAGGACGCTCGCGAGGAGTGCGACGATGACGGTGCCTGTGGGGCTCAGTGAAACGGTGGCGCGAGACGCGCTCCGCCAGGTCAAGGATCCGGAGCTCGACATGAACATCGTCGATCTCGGGCTCGTGTACGACGTCGAGGTCGCGGCGAGCGAGGTGCGCGTGAAGATGACGCTCACGTCCCCCGGGTGTCCGGCCGGGCCGATGATCACGAACGACGCCTACCGCGTGCTGCGCGGGCTCGAGGGCGTGACCGACGTGGATATCGAGATCGTGTGGGAGCCGTACTGGACGCCGGAGCGGATGGATCCCAAGGTGCGGGCGCTGATGGGCCTCTAGGCGAGCGCTGCGAGCAGCGCGTCCCCGAGCGCCTCGATTTGCCAGCGCCGGAGCTCCCCGATCTGGGCGAGCCCGGCGCGATCGTTTGGCAGGGGCAGCGCCCGGGCGACGGCCTCGAGCGTGGAGCGCCCGCACAGCACGCCGGGATCGAGCCCGAGCTCCTTGGCAACGCGGTTACGGGCGGTCTTGAGCCGCTCGACGCGGGCGTCGACGCTCGGGTCGCGCGGCGGCCGGACCGCTCGCTCGATGCGGGGCAGGTCCGCCTCGCTCAGGGCGAGCGCCCGCCGCACGCCCTCGAGCAGCGCCGCGCCGTGGCGCGCGGCGAGGGAGCGCGGCAGCTGCGCGACGCGCCCCAGCTCGTCCGGCGTGCGCGGCAGCGCCCGCGCCACGGCGAGCAGCGCATCGTTCCCGATGATGCGGAACGTCGCCTGATCCTTGTCGGCCGCGAAATTCTCGCGCCAGCGGTATAACTCCCGCAGGGCGGCGAGGTGGCGAGGCTCGAGCGCCTTCGCCCCCTTCACCCGGAGAAACCCGTCCGCGCCGTCGGGCGCGCCGGTCCAGCGCAATTCCTCGAGCCGCCGGCACTCCTCTTCGGCCCACGGCAGCCGGCCGAGCTCCGTGAGGTGCGCGCGGAGCGTCTCGCGCAGCGCCGGCAGGTGCTGGGTGTCCGCCGCCGCGTACGCGAGCATCGCGGGCGGGAGGGGGCGGCGCGACCAGTCGGCCTTCTGGTGCTCCTTCGCCAGCTTCACCCCCACGTATTTTTCGAGCAGCGCCGCGAGCCCGACCGCCGGCTCCCCGGCCAGCTGGGCGGCGATCCGCGTGTCGAACAGGCGCCGCGCGCGGAAGCCGTAGTCGCGGTCCAGGATCCGGAGATCGTAGTCGGCGTCGTGGAAGACCTTCTCGACCGCCGCGTCGGCGAGCAGCTCGCCGACGGGCGTGAGGTCGGCGATCGCGAGCGGGTCGATGATGGCGGTCCGGGACGGGCTCGACAACTGGATGAGGAAGATCCTGTCGCGGTAGCGGTGGAAGCTCGCCGCTTCCGTGTCGGCGGCGATGAGCGGCTCGCGTCGGAACGCCGCGACGGCCTCGCCGAGCGCCTCGGGCGTGCTGATATAGCTCACTCTGGCTGGCTGAGCTGTTCCAAGCCGGCCGCGATCTCCTCGAGCGCCTTGGCGAGGGTCTTGTAGAATTCGGGGTCCGGCGGCGCGGGCGCGCCGCCGAGGGGATCGCCCGCGCACTTGCGGGCGGCGCGCGCGGCGTGACGGATGTAATCGGTGGCAACCCGCATCGGCGTCCTCGGGATCGGGGTCTGGAGTGGAAGGTGACTGAGCCGGCGCTACTGAGTCACAAGATACGCGGAGCGCTCGCGCCCTGCCGCCTAGGCGACTGGCCCACGCCGCTCGAGCCCGCGCCGGGCCTGGCGCACGCGCTCGGCCTGGCCGAGCTCCTCGTGAAACGCGAAGACCGCTCCTCCCGTCGCGCCGGGGGCAACAAGGTCCGCGGCCTCGAGTTCCTGTTCGCGAGCGTCGCGCCCGGGACGGTGTTCGTCACCGTGGGGGCCACGGGCTCGACGCATTGCCTCGCGACCGCCGTGCATGCCGCCCGCGTGGGCTGCCGCGCCGTGCTCGCGCAGTTCCCCCAGCCCGAGACCAGGGAGAGCCGGGCCGTGGCCGCGGCGTGCGTGGCCCAGGCCGCGCTGGTGGTGCGCGCGCGCGCACGGATGACGCTGCCGGCCGCCCTCTGGGCCGCGTGGCGCGACGCCCGGGCGCTGGGGCGGCGCCGGTGGATCTCCGGGGGCGGGGCCGAACCCGCGGCCGTGGTGGGACACTTGCTCGCGGGGCTCGAGCTCGCCACGCAGGTCGCCCTGCCCCCCGACGCGATCGTGCTCCCCCTGGGCACGGGGGGCACCGCCGCGGGCCTCGTCCTCGCCGTCACCGAGCTCGGCTGGCCGACCAGGGTCATCGCCGTGCGCGTCGCCCCGGCGCTCGTCGCCAACAGCTGGCGCGTGCGCTCGCTGGCGCGCGCCGCCGCGCGGCTGCTCGCGCGGCACGGCGTGGCGCTCGGCCCGGCCGCTCGGCCGGTGCCCCTCGTCGTCGTGGATGGCATGGGGAAGGGCTACGGGCACCCGACGCCCGAGGGCGAGCGGTCCCGCGCGCTCGCCGCGAGCCACGGCCTGAGCCTCGACCCCACGTACGGTGCCAAAGCGCTGGCGCTGCTGTTGGGAGGAGCCCCGCGCGGGGTGCAGCGCGCGGTGTTTTGGCATACGTTTGCGCTCCCGCGTGTCGACGTGGAGCCCGGCGTGTGAGCGCGTTCGCGACGGTCGAGTTGACGGTCTATCCCTACGAATGCGACGCATTCGGCCATCTCAACCAGGCCGCGCTGCTGACGCTGCTCGAGCGCGCCCGCTGGGATGCGCTGGCCCGGGGCCCGGGGATGGACCTGTTCGAGCGCAACGGTGTGTGGCCGGCCGCGCGCAAGGCGGTGATCGAGTACGAGGCCGCCGCACTCGCCCGCGACGTGTTGCGGATCGAGACCACCCTGGTGCACCGCGGCACCACCAGCATCACGCTGCGCCACGCGGTGCATCGCGTCGCGGACGACGTGCTCATCGCGACTGCCGACATGGTGTTCGTGTGCATCGACCGCATCGGGCGCGCCACGCCGATCCCCGAAGAGATCGCTCGGTTTCTCGGGCCCCGGCCGCAGGCCGCGCACCAGCCGATCCGCGTGAGCGGGGCTGGGGGCGACGTCGAGCTCGCCGTCGACGTGCGGGGCGAAGGCGTGCCGGTGGTGTTCGTCCACGGCTTCCCGCTCGATCGCACGGTGTGGCGCCACCAGCTCGCGGCACTGTCGCGCGTCAAGCGGATCGCGTTCGACCTCCGCGGGGTCGGTGGCTCGAGCCCGCCGACCGCCGCGGACGGCTATTCCTTGGCGCGCTACGCCGACGACGTGGTGGCCGTGCTCGACGCGCTGGGCATCCGGGCTGCCGTGGTGTGCGGCTTGTCGCTCGGCGGCTACATCACGTTCGAGCTGCTGCGGCGTCACCCCGAGCGAGTGCGGGCGCTTATCCTAGCCGACACCAAGGCGGACGCGGACGGCGCGGAAGCGAAGCGAGCGCGGGATGAGCTGGCCGTGGTGGCGGAGCAGCAGGGTCCGGCGTCGGTGATCGAGCAGCTGCTGCCGCGGCTCGTCTCGCCCACGACGCTCGCGACGCAACCGGAGGTCGTGGCTCAGGTGCGGGAAATGGCCGAGCGCTGGTCCGCGGCAAGCCTCACCGGCGCGCTGCGGGTGTTACGCGACCGGCCCGACTCGACCGCAACGCTGCGCGCGGTGCGTGTCCCGACGCTCGTCTTCGGGGGGCAGGACGACGCGATCTCACCGCCTCGGGCGACCAAGGCCATCGCGGCGCTCGTCCCGGGGGCGCAGTATCAGGTGATTCCGGCGGCCGGGCACTTGGCGCCGCTCGAGCAGCCGCTCGCAACGGGTCGGCTACTGGCCGACTTTCTCGGGGGCCTCGCCTGACGAAACGAGCCGCGGGGCAGCCCGCGGCTCGCGGCATCACGATCCCTTGCGCTGGGGCTTGCCGGGGGGGTTCGCGCCCTGGAACACGTCGCGGTTCTTCGCGATGTAGGACTTCCACTGCGGCGGCGTGTCTTCCTCGGGGAAGATGGCGGTGACCGGGCACTCCGGCTCGCACGCACCGCAATCGATACACTCGTCGGGATGGATGTAGAGCTGGTCTTCACCTTCGTAGATGCAGTCCACCGGACAGACATCCACGCAGGACCGGTCTTTCAGGTTGATGCACGGCTCGGCAATGATGTACGGCATCGAGGCTCCCAGAAATGCGCGGCACGACGGTGGGCGTAACCGGGCCGAATCGCAAACATAGATTGGGGCTGCGCCGGGTCAAGTCCCGGGCCGGCATTCAGTTGTCGCCGGTGTCTAGCGCGGGAGCGTCGGCACCGCGATCCGCGTCAGCGCGCCGAGGACGACGACGAGGAAGCTGTACTGGAAGAGCGCCGTGCGATCGGGCTGTTCCGCCGGGGCGGCGAAGCCGGCATTGGCGGCCGCGGCGATGCCGAGCAGCGCGAGCAGGCCCTCGCCCGTGAGGAACCACGTCGCGGCGATCACCGCCACCGCGATCCAGCGCTGCAGCCGCGTCAAAGCCCGGAAGCCGCGCCCGCCGTCGAGCTGCCACACCGGCGTCAGGTTGAAGAGGTTCACCCAGGCGCCGAAGTGAGCGATCGCGCCCCACAAGCCGCTCCCGGTGACGCGGTACACCGCGTACGCCACGAGCGCGGCGGCGAGCCCCCAGATCGGGCCCGCGAGGCCGACCCGCGCATCTTCGCGGCGGTCGGCCGGGTACTGCTTGAGCCGCACCAGCGCCCCGACCCCCGGGATGAACATCGGCGCCGTCGCCTTGATGCCGTAGCGCTGGAGCGCCTGCACGTGCCCCATCTCGTGCACGTAGATCGAGAGCACCACGCCGACGGCGAACTGCCATCCCCAGATCGTCCAGTACACGCCCATCGACAGGAGCATCGTGAAGAGCGTCCCGGCCTTCGTGAACCCGAGGAGCAGGAGCTTCGCCTTGGTGAGCAGGAAGACGAGGACGAACTTGAACTTCGCCACGAGCGCCCCGAGCGCGCCCAGGCCGGCCGCGCCCTGGCCGAGGCGTGAGCGATGCTTCGGCGCGGCCGCGCGGGGCTGGCCATCGAGGGCGCGCGAGAGATCGAGGACGCGGGCGGAGATGACCTGGTGCTGGGTCGAGTCGGGGGGTAAGAGATCGAGGGTCTGACGCCAGGCGGCGAGCGCGGTGCTCACGTCGCCAGCGTTCGCGGCGCGCTCCGCTTCGGCGGCCAGGCGCTTGAGCTCGTCGGCATGCACCAGTCGCGCGCAGGACGGGCAGGCGAGCAGCGCGGGCGCCACGTGCGTGCCACACTGCGGGCAGACGGCCGCCGTCTGTCCCGTGACTCCGGCGCTCATCGGGACGGACGTCAGCCGGATGGCGCCCGGGCGGCGACCGGGTAGGGGCCCGTGACCGTGAAGGCGGCGCCGCGGTTCAGCTTCCAGGCTTCGTAGCGAGCCCGAGAACGAGGGCGAGCGGCCCCGGTCGGGGGCGCACGGGGCGCCGCCAGGCCGCGGTGTCGGCCAGCGCCGGCAGCTCGGCCGCGACGGCCGCGCGCCGCGCGCTCGAGTCCGGCACGCCTCGCGCCCTGAGGGAGTCGACTCGCACCCGGACGTCCTTGCTCAGCTCGCGCGCGATCAGGCCCGAGTCGGTCGCGACGATCGCGCTGTAGGTGAGGAACATGGCGAGCAGCTGGTAGCGCCAGCCCCCGCGCCCGCTCGAGCCTTTGCGCACGGCAATGCCTACGGCGAGGCCGACGAGCACGGCGATGAGGCCAAATTCGTAGCCCGTGAGCGCCGCGATCCCGAAGTACACCGCGGCGCCAAGCGCGGCGGCCAGCGCGCCGAGCGCCGCGGCCTTGGCGCCGCGCTGGGCGGGCGAGCCACGGTTCCAGGCGGCGAGGATGCGGCCGCGGCAGCGCGCGCAGCTGATCTTGCCATTGATCTCGAAGTAGGACGTGGTGATCGGTTGCTTGCAGACTGCGCACTCCGAGCCGGCGGTGTGGAAAGCGCGCTCGGCGCGATCGAACTGGAGTTGCTCCGGGGCCGGGGCTCCAAGGGCTCCGGCAGTGGGATCGGTCACGATTACTTCCTCCTCCGAGGCGCAGGGCTCGGGCGCGGCCCAATCATTGGACGCAAGAGGACACGGGCGCAATCGAAACTGCGGCCCTGCAGCGTGGCGGTGCCTCGCATTCGATGCAATCAGATACTCAAGAGTATCTGATCGTGCCCTCCCACCGCCGTTATTTGCCGGTTGTGATTCCATATAGTATCGTAGATACCCATGGGAATCATTCGGCAACGCCGCACGGCGGAAACGCGAGCCATGCTGCTTGAGGCTGGATTGGCGGCGTTCGCCGAGCGCGGGCTCGCGTTCGCCTCGCTCGACGACGTGGCCGCGGCCGCCGGGTTCACCAAGGGGGCGATCTACCGGCAGTTTCGCTCCAAGGGTGCGTTCCTCCTGGCGCTGTTCGAGCAGTACGCCGCCGTGGCGCGAGCCGGCAGCGGTGCGCGCCAGGCGGCGTGGTTCATCCCGCTCACGATCCAGTTCGCCGCCCAGGCGATGCGCGACCCGCTGCTGCGCCGTCGCTTCGCGACCGTCCTGGCCGAGGCGCCCGATGGCGGCCGGCCCGAGGGGGCGCTCCTCAAGGCGCTGGCGCGGGTGCTCCCGGCACCCCATCCCAGCCAGCCGTGATCGATCTGCTGGAGGTGGTGCTAGTCGTGGCTGCCCTGTTGGCCGCCACGTACGTGGTGGCCGCCGCCCTGCTGCGCCGCCTCCCCGCGCCGGCGCGCCGGCTCGGACGCGGCCCCATCCCCGAGGGGTGGGCGGACATCCTCGAGCGCGACGTCCCCCTCTCCCGCGGCTTGAGCCCCGCCGAACGCGATCGCTTGCTGCGGCTCGTCGAGCTCTTCCTGCGAGACAAGCACGTCGAGGGCGCTGGCGGGCTCACGGTCACCGAGGAGATGAAGGTGACGATCGCGGCGGAGGCGTGTCTGCTCATCCTCGAGCTCGAAGGCCCGTGCTACCCGACGCTCCGGACGGTGCTCGTGTATCCCGAGAGCTTCGTGCCGAAGTACGTCGAGCGACTCCCGACCGGACAGATCGCTCCGGTGCCGGTCCCCCTAATGGGTGAGTCCTGGCGCGATGGCGTGGTCGTGCTGTCGTGGGACGACGTAGTCCGGAGTGCGCGCGAGCCCGGGGCTCACGAGAATGTGGTGCTGCACGAGTTCGCGCACCAATTGGATCAGGAGGATGGCGCCGGGGATGGCACACCGGTGCTGACGGGGAGTGCGGTCCGCACCTGGGGACGGGTGCTCTCGGAGGAGTACGAGCGGTTGCGCCGCGACGCCGCAGCGGATCGGCCCTCGGTGCTCGATCGCTACGGGGCCAAGGACAAAGCCGAGTTCTTCGCGGTCGCAACTGAAGCGTTCTTCGAGCAACCGCAGGAGCTCGAGCGGGACCACGCGGAGCTGTACGCTCAGCTCCGGCAATTTTACGGGCAGGATCCGGCGCGACGAGCCCCACCTCCACCTCCACCCTCAGCCGCATGACTCGCGCGCCTGCCCGCCTGATCGACGTGAGTCACACCATCGAGCATGGCATGGTGACCTACCCCGGCCTCCTCGCGCCGACCATCGCCGACTGGCTCTCGCGCGACGCCTCGCGGGCGCGCTACGCCCCCGGCACCACATTCCAGCTCGGGCGGATCGACCTGCTCGCCAACACCGGGACCTACATCGACGCTCCGTTCCACCGCTACGAGGGTGGCACGGACATCGCCGACTATCCGCTCGCGGCCGTGGCGGACTTGGAGGGGATCGTCCTCCGGGCCACCGAGCGCGCGGGAGGCGAGCGGGCGCTCGACGCCTCGGCGTTCCGGGGTCACGACCTCGGGGGCAAGGCCGTGCTCCTGCATACCGGCTGGGATGTCCACTGGCGCACCGAGCGCTATGGCTCGGGCCACCCGTTCCTCACACGCGCCGCGGCCGAGCAGCTCGTTGCCGCTCGCGCGGCGCTCGTCGGGATCGACTCGCTCAACATCGATGACGCGGCGGACGGAACCCGGCCGGTGCACACGCTCCTGCTCGGGGCCGGGATCCCGATCGTGGAGCACCTCTGCAACCTGGGCGAGCTCCCCGACACCGGGTTCCGGTTCTTCGCCGCGCCCGTCAAGGTCCGGGGCATGGGGAGCTTCCCCGTGCGCGCGTTCGCCCTGCTCGGCGCCTGATTGGCCGGACGCCCCTGCCGGCCGCACCGGCGGAGCGAGCCGCGGCCCCTCAGTCCGCGGGCACCGCCTCCCCACCCGTGAGTTTGCGCTCGATCTCCCGCGTGATGTGCATGGAGCAGAACTTGGGTCCGCACATCGCGCAGAACTCCGCGCTCTTGAAGTACTCGGCGGGGAGCGCCTCGTCGTGCAGCTCGCGGGCGCGCGCCGGGTCCAGCGACAGCCGGAACTGCTCGTTCCAGTCGAACCGATAGCGCGCGCGCGACAGGGCATCGTCGCGGTCACGGGCCCCGGCGCGCCCGCGGGCGATGTCGGCCGCGTGGGCGGCGATCTTGTACGCGATCACGCCCTCGCGCACCTCCTCGGCGTTGGGAAGACCGAGGTGTTCCTTGCGGGTCACGTAGCACAGCATGTCTGCCCCGTACCAGCCGATCATCGCGGCGCCGATCGCCGACGTGATGTGGTCGTAGCCCGGGGCCACGTCGGTGACGAGGGGGCCGAGCGTGTAGAACGGGGCCTCGTGGCAGATCTCCTTCTCCTTGCGCACGTTGATCTCTATCAGGTGCATCGGGATGTGGCCCGGTCCCTCGATCATCACCTGCACGTCTTGCGCCCACGCCCGGGTCGTCAGCTCCCCTAGCGTCTCGAGCTCGGCGAACTGGGCCCGGTCGTTCGCGTCCGCGAGCGACCCCGGCCGCAAGGCGTCGCCCAGCGACAGGGTCACGTCGTAGCGCTTCGCGATCTCGAGGATGCGGTCAAAGTGCGTGTAGAACGGGTTCTGGCGGTCGTGGTGCATCATCCAGTAGGCGTGCAGCGACCCGCCCCGCGACACGATGCCCGTGACGCGCCCGAGCGCGAGGCCGACGTACTCGCGCAAGATGCCGCAGTGGACCGTGACGTAGTCCACGCCCTGTTGCGCTTGGTGCTCGACCATGTCGAGCATGTCGTCCGCCGTGAGATCCTCGACCTGCTTGACCCCGGTGACTGCCTGATAGATCGGCACGGTGCCGATCGGCACCGGGGAGGCGTCGAGGATCGCACGCCGAATCGCGTCGATGTCGCCGCCGGTGGAAAGGTCCATAACCGTGTCGGCGCCGTAGTGGACGGCGTGGTGTAGCTTTTCGAGCTCCTGGTCGATGTTCGACTCGACCGCCGAGTTGCCGATGTTGGCGTTGATCTTGACGCGCGCGACCTTGCCGATCGCCATCGGGTCGAGTCGCTTGGCGAGGTGGTGCACGTTCGCGGGAATGATCAACCGTCCGCGCGCGACCTCGTCGCGGACCACGTCCACCGGCACTCCTTCGCGCTCGGCGACCCGGTGCATCTCCGGCGTCAGCCGCCCCTCGCGCGCCGCCTGTCGTTGCGTGCCACCAGTCATCGCTCCACCTCCCGCGTAAAGACGGGGAGGGGAGCAGCGAGCCCGGCTCCCGGCGACGACCCGCCGCGGAGCGCTGCGCTCGCTACTCCCCTCCCCATCTGTGGCTTGCGAATCTCCATCGGACTCCCTGCGCCGGAATGACCCGGATCAGGTTCGAAGGGTGTGATCTCAGCCCGCGCCCCTCGGCGCGGGCACCCCTGTCATGCAGCAATCTAACCTGGGGGGCGCCGCGTGGCGCAGCCCGCTACATCTCCCGCGGCTGCGGCGGCCCGTAGCGCTCCGCCGGCTCGTGTCGCTTCTCCCATTCCGAGCGGAAGGCAAATGGGTCGAGCCCGCTCGGGCGGTCGAGCGCGAGGATGCCGTCCAAGTGGTCGATCTCGTGTTGTAGCAGCTCCGCCATGGGCCCCTCGAGCGGGAGCGTGCGTTGCTTGCCCTTCAAGTCGGTGAAGCTGACGGTGATCTGGTACGCCCGCGTCACCCGCACCAGCAGGTTGGGGAATGAGAAGCAATCGTCCCAGACCAGGAAGTCGTCCCGGCCGACGTCGCTGATCTCGGGGTTGATCATCGTCCAGCGCTGCTTGTCGATCTGGACGAACACGATCCGCACCGGGGCGCCGATCTGCGGTGCCGCGAGTGCCCGGCCCATTTTGTACTTTTCCTGCGCCACGTGCAGCGTATCCCGCAAGTCGTCCGCGACCAGCCGGGTCGCGGCGGACTTGGGGTTCTGGACCCGCTCGCAGCGGACCCGCAGCATCGGATCGCCTAGGTGGCGAATGCGCCGTATGGCCATGGGCCGCCCAATTTGGCGATTTGCCGGCGCGGTGCAACTCGCCGTAACGTCACCCTATGGGTGTTGCGGGTGTCATACTCGCCGCCGAGCACGCGGCGCGGCTCGATAGACCCAAGGCACTGCTCGACTTCCGGGGCCAGCCCTTCGTCGTGCAGATCCTCCAGGCTCTCGAAGCGCTCGAGGTCAAGCTGCGCGTCGTGGTGCTCGGACCCGACGCGGCGCGCATCCGGCCGGCGCTGGCACCGTATGACTGCTTGATCGTCGAGACGACGCTCGCGGGCGGCTCGATCGAGGCGCTGCGCGCTGCACTCACGCTCCTGCAGCCACTCCAGCCCCCTGGGGTTCTCGCCTGGCCCGTGGGGTTGCCGCACGTGCGGGTGGACACGATCGAGCGGCTGCTCGAGGTGTACCGCCGCACCCGCGCGCCCGCCGTGGTGCCGCGCTTCGCGGCGCGGTGCGGCGAGCCCGTGATCTGGGATCAGGCGCTGTTCGCCGAGCTGGCGGGGGCGCAGGCCACAG